>Ga0265798_10000860_pt1 | contig 48743 bp, 39 predicted proteins | sample P3T30metagenome_FD_192430 | JGI IMG/M metagenome (GOLD analysis project Ga0265798, IMG submission 192430) | Plant litter microbial communities from East Loma Ridge, Irvine, California - P3 T30 | ecosystem: Environmental > Terrestrial > Plant litter > Unclassified | place: USA: California...
ACCAAAAAGATCTTTCGCAGACTGCAAAAGATTATTTACTGGCTTTTGTAATGGCACAGTCGGATATCCACCCGGGTTCTCCTGAAAAAACAACTGAGAAAATTAAGAAAATTATCGATACAGACATTAAGGATGCCGGCATTAAAGAAGATCTTAAGAAAATCCAGTTTGCCATCAACGGTTTCAAAATTGGGGAACAGGCTCCTGAAGCTGCATTGGTAAAAGCAGACGGAAAATCTTACAACCTTTCTGATAACAAAGGAAAACCTTATCTGTTAACATTCTATGCTTCATGGAATCCTTATATCGGGGAAGCTACTATTCCTGTATTAAAAGAAATCGTAAATTTCTACAAATCTAAAATGAACTTCGTTTTTGTTAACGTTGACGATACCAAAGAACAGTTTACAAAAACAAGCAATTCTCTATTAAAAGGAATAAACGGAGTGAATGTATATGCAGATGGCGGGCTAAACTCCGATATCGCTAAGAAATATGGCGTATACGGTTTTAAATTACCTTGCTTTGTTATTGTAGACAAAGACGGGAAAATTGCCAGCAAACCATTCTTCAATCTGGGAGATCCTGAACTGGTAACCGTTCTGGATAAGCAGACAGGGCTTTCTGCTCCGAAAGTAAATCCTAACGTTCAGTTACAGCAGCCAGGTATGATGGAGATGGATCCTGCCGCCGCACAGCAGCAGGCGCCAGCACAGGCAAATCCTCAACCGGCCCAGACAAAATAATTTAAATTGAATACATATAAAAACCTTGTCTTCGGATAAGGTTTTTTTTATTGTATTTTTGCAAAATAAATCAGCAGGTATTTCGCTGATAAAAAATAGAACTATTGATGAGATTTGAAAGAAATCCATCAGACAAACAGAAGATTACGGATGAAAAAGAAAAAGAATCTCATTCTTGAAAATATAAAGCTTGTAAATGCAGGTGCGAAGGGAGTTGCCATAGGGCGCACGGAAGAAGGGAAAACCGTTATGGTTTCAGGAGCCATTCCGGGAGATGTTGTTAATGTAAGGGTTAAAAAAGCAAAATCCAAATACTATGAAGGGGAAGCAGTTGATCTGCTTGAAAAATCACCTTACCGGGTAGATCCGAAATGTATTCATTTCGGTGTCTGCGGAGGCTGTAAATGGCAGAACATGAGCTATGAAAAACAGCTGGATTTCAAACAGGAAGAAGTATATAACAACATCAAAAGAATCGGGGGGATTGATAATTTCGAGACCGTTCCTATTCTTGGGTCTGAAGAGCAGTATTTCTACAGAAACAAAATGGAATTTTCCTTTTCCAATGCAAGATGGCTTACCCAATATGAAATAAGTTCCGAAGAAAATTTCGGCAGCCGGGATGCACTTGGTTTCCATATTCCGGGCATGTGGAGCAAAATTCTTGATCTTAAAGAATGTTTTCTGCAGGAAGAACCTTCAAATACCATCCGTCTGGCGGTAAAAGAATATGCCGTAAAAAATGGACTGGAATTTTTTGATGTCAGAAATCACGAAGGGTTTTTAAGGACTTTAATGATGAGGCAGAACTCAAAAGGAGAATGGATGGTACTTTTCCAGTTGTACAGGGAAGAAAAGGAGAACAGGGAAAAACTTTTTGAATTCCTTCTGGAGACATTTCCGCAGATTAAAACACTGGTGTATGCCATTAACTCTAAACCGAATGATTCAATCTACGATCTGAATATCAATGTCTATTTCGGAGACGGTTTTCTGATGGAAGAAATGGATGGACTGAAATTTAAAATCGGGCCCAAATCGTTTTTCCAGACCAATTATAAGCAGGCGCTTGAATTATACAGGAAGACACTGGAATTTGCTGATCTGAAAGGCGAAGAAGTGGTGTATGATTTATATACAGGTACCGGTACGATTGCCCAATATGTAGCCAGAAATGCAAAACAGGTGATCGGAATCGAGTCTGTACAGGAAGCTATTGATGCAGCAATAGAACATGCAGAGCTGAACGGCCTTACCAATACCTCTTTCTACTGCGGGGATATGAAGGATATCTTCAATGATGAATTCCTGGCAAACCATCCAAAAGCAGATGTTCTGATTACGGATCCGCCAAGAGACGGGATGCATCAGAAAGTTGTGGAGCAGATTTTGAAACTGGCTCCTGAAAAAGTGGTTTATGTGAGCTGTAATTCGGCAACCCAGGCGAGAGATCTGGCGTTAATGAAAGAACATTATACGGTGGTGAAAATCCTGCCGGTAGATATGTTTCCGCAAACCCATCATGTGGAAAACATTGCATTACTGATTAAAAAATAATTTATATATATTTGAATTTCATCAGATCCTATTATGAAATATTTTAAATTCCTCATTGCAGTCTGTTTCTTCAGCCTTCTTTTTTCGTGTGGCGGTGATGACGATATCTGTGAAAGCGGAGAAGGAACTCCCCGGATGAAAGTATCTTTCAGAACTTTTGAAACAGGAAAAGAAAGAACAGTGGATTCACTTTATGTAGCGGTAGATTACGGCTCCGGAAAAGTGCAGCTCGGAAAGGAAACCAATATTAAATCCCGTGTTATTCCTTTACGGGTAGATGATTCTCCGTTTACGGACATTTATTTCAGGACTTCAAACACCGGGACTGAATCAAAAATCAGGGTCAATTATACAACGAAATCCATATATGTTTCACCAGGATGCGGCATTAAGAAAACGTATGAAAATTTAAATCCTGTGCTGGATCCTGCAACCACTATCCCGGTAAGAAGCATAGAGCCCGGACAAAATTTTATAGAGAATGAAGACAAAACGAATTTTTACCTTCTTTTTTAGTACGGTATTTATGTTGAGCTTTGCTCAGGATAACAGTCAGGAGGTTAAAAAAGAAAAATGGAAGTATGAACCCAACTTTATGGTGGGCGGAGACATTCTTAATGCAGGCGTTTCTTTTTTCTCAGACCGGAAACTGTACCAGGGATTTATATCCTCAAAAATTAAAGACAATATCCATGGTATTGTTGAAGCCGGTTTTGAATCTAATGTATACCAGAAAAACAGTTATGATGCAAAAGCCAGCGGCCCCTTCCTGAAGCTGGGTGCATTTTATATGCTGGCCAAAGATCCTGAAAATGAATTCAACGGCTTTTACGGAGGCGGGAAAATCGGAGGCTCATTCTATACACAGGAATACAGGGCTGTGCCGGTCCGCGGATTTGGCGGCAGCAGTTCTTCCATAGCATTTCCTTCGTCCACACAGTCTTCTTACTGGCTGGAAGGAACCATCGGAGGCCGTGTTCAGCTGTTTGAATCCGATTTTTTTATCGATGTCAATCTCCAGCCGAGATACATGGTTGCCACCACAAAACAGGATGAAATTCAGCCTATGATTATCCCGGGATTCGGAAAAAGTTCATCTAAATTCGGCTTCGGCTTTGCGTGGAATATTGCTTATAAATTCTAATATTATTATGTTCAATATATAATACTCTGGTTTAAGCCGGAGTATTTATTTTATAAAAATATGACTTATTTTAAGAGAGACTGAAAAAAAATACAGCAATTTTTAATGATATACGCCTCAAAATAGCTACATTTGGCATAAATTATAATTAAATTTAATTTATGAAAAAATTACTTACTACTTTAATGTCTACCTTAGTAGTGGGAGCTGTGTTCGGACAATGGACACCAACTTCCTTTAAAAAGGCAGACACTAATAAAAGAGGTACAGGATTTAGCGTAAATCAATCTGGTGTAAGAAGTAATGGGTACTATAAATTAGACCTGAATTTACTGAGATCTCAATTAAAAAATGCGCAGGAAATGGGACCAAATGCGGCTCCTGTAGTAATTTCTCTTCCTACTATGAGTGGGAAAATAGAAAGATTTAATGTTTATAGCTTTCCTGTTGTTGTAAAAGAGCTTGCAGACAAGTATGAATTAGGATCGTACGTTGGAACAAGTGTTGATGATCCTACTAAATATTTAAGATTTAGTCTTGCTCCAAATGATTTTCAGTCTATGATTATCGGAGATAACCAATATGAATTTATTGAACCAACTTCTTCTGATAGGTCAGTATATGCTGTTCATCCTAAAAGCAGAAAAAATGCAGGTGGATTCTTATGTTCAACAGACGAATCTCCTGTTTCTAAAAAGCAGATTGATGCTTTATTAAAGAAAGGCCAGTCATTTTCAAATCAATCAACGGATTTTGCTAAAAGTTCTGATAAAAAATACAGAACAATGAGATTGGCAATGTCTGTAACAGGCGAGTATACTCAATATTTTATGACTCAGGCGGGCGTACCAGCTACAGCCACCGACGATCAAAAAAGAGCTCCTGCACTTGCTGCTATTAATGCAACGATGACAAGAGTAAACGGGGTTTTCGAAAAAGATTTTGCATTACACCTGAATTTGCAGAGTAATCCAAGTATCATTTATATAACTGCATCTACTGATCCTTACTCTAATGCTGCTGCAGGTGTTGCGGGAGCTTGGAACCAGCAATTACAAACGGTATTGACTAATAATGTAGGAAATGGCAACTATGATATCGGACACTTATTCGGAAGATCAGGAGGCGGAGGAAACGCAGGATGTATCGGATGTGTATGTATCAACCCTACCACTGCGGTACCTTTAGGAAAAGGTTCAGGATTTACATCTCCTGCAAATGCGATTCCACAAGGAGATACTTTTGATATTGACTATGTTGCCCACGAGATGGGGCATCAATTAGGAGGAAATCATACTTTCTCTATGAGTTTAGAAGGCAGTGGTGTGAATATGGAACCTGGTTCAGGTTCTACTATTATGGGATATGCCGGTATTACAGGGCCTAATACGGATGTTCAGGCAAATTCAGACCCCTATTTCCATGTTGCAAGTATTGAGCAGATTCAGGAGAATCTAATGGCTAAAACTTGTGATGTCGAAACTACAATTAACAATAATCCGCCGGTAATAGCAAATTTACCGACTTATAATATTCCTAAAGGAACAGCATTTGTCTTAACAGCTTCAGCTACCGATGCTGAAAATGATCCAATGACCTATTCTTGGGAAGAATATGATGATGCAACAGTTACCACGGATAGATTTAATTTAGGTAATACAATATCTGGGGCAACGTTCAGATCATTGCCTCCAAGTACAAATCCTACGAGATATTTTCCAAAGCTTACTTCTGTGATGGATGGAGTGTTAAATAACGTAAACAACACTTGGGAAGCAGTATCAACAAGAGCAAGAACAACACATTTTGCTGTAACAGTAAGAGATAATAATGCGAATGTTACACAGCAGCAATCAGACTTTAAAGTTCAGACTATTGTAGTAGGAGATAACGGGCCTTTCAGATTGGCAAATCAATATGCTGATGTAAATACTCCGACTCCGATTCAGTGGATTGTAGCCAATACTAATGCTGCTCCTTATAATGTAGCAAATGTGAAAATCGACTATACTACCAATAACGGAACATCTTGGACTGTATTGTCAAATTCAACTGCAAATGACGGAAGTGAAAACTTTACTTTTCCTTCAACTTTGAACGGTCAGACTATTAAAGTAAGAATTTCCTCTATAGGAAATGTTTTCTATGCAGTAGGGCCTGTTACAATCGGGCCGCTTTCTGTTTGTAGCAGTGCGGCTCCTACAAATGTTGCGGTAAGTAATATTACTACTTCTACAGCAAGTGTATCATGGATGTCTTATACAGGTGCCACTTACAAAATACGTTATAGAAAAACTGGAACAACTGTATGGACTGAGGTTGATACAACCGTTCCTTCAATTAATTTAAGTAACTTACAAGATGCTACAACTTACGAAGTTCAGGTTGCTTTAGTTTGTGCAAATGTAATAGGTACATATTCTGCTTCAGTAAACTTCAGTACACCGGCTCTTGTTTATTGTACAGCAAGTACTGCTGGTACAAATTATGAATATATTGCAAATGTTACCCTTGCCAATGTGAATAATTCTTCAGCAAGTAGTATATATACAAATTATACAACAAATACTGCCCTTCAGATTAACATGACAAAAGGAACTGCATATCCTATTTCTGTTACTATAGGAAATCCAGATATTCCGGATTATGATGCATTAGTTGCATTCATTGATTTTAATAAGGATGGTGTTTTCAGTGAGTCAGAAAAAGTATTAAATTATCCTGTAACACTTACAACAGCGCCAGCTGTAATAAGTGGAAGTGTTACAATTCCAAATAATGCAGTAGAAGGACAGCCTTTAAGAATGAGAGTTATGGCTGTGTATGTAGGAGTTGATGCAGCCGGATTAACTATCCCAGCAGATTATGTATGTGGAGATAACTTTGATTATGGCGAAATAGAAGATTATAACGTTGTTATTACAGGAAACCAGTTAGCAACCAATGATGTAGCAGGTCCTAAAAATGATATTCAGATTTACCCAAATCCGGTATCAGATATCCTCAACATTACTAAAGTTTCTGATAAAGCTGCTTTCAAAATTTACAGCGCAGCCGGTCAGTTGGTAAGACAGGGGAATATCAATAATGGACAGATTAATGTTTCAGAATTGATAAAGGGAGGTTATGTAATTACGATTGAAGAAATAGGAAAAGAAGCATTTACTTCTAAATTCATCAAAAAATAATATTAAATCAACTTATTTAATGATAATAAATAATCCTCAGATTTTTCTGAGGATTATTTATTTTTAACTGTATTGAAATAATAAATATACTTTTTTAAGTTAATTATATTCAAAATATAATATAGGTAGAACAAAATAACTATATTTGGTGGTAAATTTAATTGAAAAAGCTATGAAGAAATTTTTTACTTCTTTCTTTTCTCTTTTTATGTTGGGAGCTGCGACAGCACAGTGGTCGCCAACAACATTTAAAGGAGAGAAAGTGAGAAAAGAGGCTGCTGATAAAGCCTATTATTCATTGGATATTTCAGCATTAAGATCTCAGTTGGCAAATGCTCAGGAAACAGGTAAGGGGGCAAAAGCTATCGAAATCTCTTTACCTACTCTTGATGGTAAAATTGAAAAATTTGCCGTATACAGCTTCCCTGTAATGGCTAAAGATCTTGCAGATCAATATCAATTAGGTTCATATGTAGGGGTGGGAATTGATGATCCTTCTAAGTATTTAAGATTCTCTCTTGCTCCTAATGATTTTCAATCAACGATTATCAAAGGAGGAGAATATGAATTTATTGAACCTGCTAATGCAGATAAGACGGTTTATGGAGTACATCCAAAATCTCAAAAGAATGGAAATGGATTTTTATGCTCTACAGGTGAAGATCCGGCTGCCGTAAAGCAGGTAAATGCGTTGTTAAAAACGGGTCAGTCTTTTAGTAACCTGCCTACAGATTTTTCTAAAAATTCTGATAAAAAGTATAGAACTTTAAGATTGGTAATGTCTACTACAGGAGAGTATACTCAATTCTTCGGAGGCGTTGCAGGAGCTTTAACTCAGGTAAATGCAACAATAACACGAGTGAATGCAGTTTTTGAAAAAGATCTGGCCATACACTTAAACTTATTGAGCTATCCTGCACTTATCTATCCTGATGCAACATCTGATCCATATGATGCAGTTACGAATGCTTCTCAGCCACCGGCTACCTGGAATACTTCTCTGAGAGATGTCTTGGCTTCTAATGTTGGGCAGGCAAACTATGACATCGGACATTTATTTGGTGCTTCCGGGGGAGGAGGAAATGCAGGCTGTATTGGATGTGTTTGTATGAGTCCTGTAGGTACAGGTTATGATCCGGTAGTAGGTTATGGTAAAGGATCGGGTATTACATCTCCCGCTACAGGCAGTGTAAACCCAACTACAGCAAATCCGCCTTCAGGTGACAATTTTGATATCGACTACGTAGCTCATGAAATTGGGCATCAGTTGGGAGCCAATCATACATTTGCTCATGCAACGCAGGGAAGTCCTGTTCAGATGGAACCGGGCTCTGGTAGTACAATCATGGCTTACGCTGGGATTACAGGTGCAACTACAGATGTTCAGGCACATTCAGATCCGTATTTCTTTAAAGGAAGTATTGATCAGATTCAAACTAATTTAATTGCTAAAGCATGTGATGTAGAAACTACAATTACAAACAACCCGCCTGTAATTGCTGATTTGCCTACTTACAGCATTCCTAAGGGAACAGCATTTGTATTAACCGCTGCAGTAACTGATGCTGAAAATGACCCTATGACATATACTTGGGAAGAAGTTGACAATACAAGTGTTGTAATTAACAAAACAAATTTAGGAACAACTACAACGGGTGCTACATTCAGATCTGTGAGTCCAACTACAGTTCCGACTCGTTATTTCCCTAAATTCCAATCTGTACTAAACGGTATTTTAGACAACAGTAACAATACTTGGGAAGCTGTTTCTCAAGTGGCAAGAACAACGAACTTTGCGATAACTGCAAGAGATAATAACGCTGTTGCCAATCAGCAGCAGACAAGTTCTAAAATACAGCAGATTGTTGTTGGAAATGACGGACCTTTTAAAGTAACTACTCAATTTGCAAACGTAAGTGTTCCAACTGCAATTACTTGGAATGTTGCTAATACTGCCGCCGCTCCTTATAATGTTGCTAATGTTAAAATTGACTATACTACAGATAATGGTACAACATGGACAGTATTATCTGCTTCTACAGCTAATGACGGGACAGAAAATTTTACTTTTCCTTCAACTTTGAACGGACAAATTATTAAACTAAGAATATCTTCTATTAATAATGTGTTCTACGCTATTGGTAGTGTTAATGTATCGGCTTTTGCTCCATGTGACGGTTCTGCTGTAACAGGTGTTACTACAAGTGGTGTTACTATAAGTGGTGTTACTGTAAACTGGACTCCGGTTTCAAATGCTACTTATATTATTCGTTACAGAGTAGTTGGAACAACGACTTGGCAACAAACTACGTCTACTGTACCTACTATAACATTGTCTGGATTAACGGATGCTACTAATTATGAAGTTCAGGTAACTGCGGTTTGTTCAGGAACTCCAGGAGTTTATTCTGCTCTTGCAACATTTACAACTGCCACTGTTACATATTGTACTGCTATGGGCACAAATCCTGCTCTAAATTATATTTCCAATATTACTTTAGGTACATTAAATAATTCTTCCAGTGCTGCATCCTATACAGATTATACAACGAATACTACTTTGCAGCCAACTTTGGTTGTTAATAATTCATATACTATTTCAACATTAATCACGATTGCTGGGAATGCTGTTGCTGGTTATAGTGGAATGGTAGCGTGGATAGATTTTAATAAAAATGGGGTATTTGAAGCGTCTGAAAGAGTTTTAAATATGCCTGTCAAAACCCCAGCTACTTTACCCATTGGTACTACTCCTTTTGTAGGTGCAGCATTTACAGTTCCTTCAACTGCATTACTAAATACACCACTTAGAATGAGAGTTGTTTTGGCTTATGCAGCCTCAGCAAATGCAGGACTAAGTTTAGGAGATAGTTATGCTTGCGCAACTTTCCCTAATGGAGAAGTAGAAGACTACAATGTTGTTGTCACTGCAACAGCTTTAGCAACAAATGATGTGTCTACTCCAAAAGACGGTATTCAGATTTATCCAAATCCGGTATCAGATATCCTGAACATTACTAAAGTTTCTGATAAAGCTGCTTTCAAAATTTACAGCGCAGCCGGTCAGTTGGTAAGACAGGGAAATATCAATAATGGACAGATTAATGTTTCAGAATTGATCAAAGGTGGATATATTATTACCATTGAAGAAAAAGGAAGAGACGCATTCACTTCTAAATTCATCAAAAAGTAATTAAACTTTTAACATTAATATACAGATCCCCGGGCTACCGGGGATTTTTGTTTTTAACAGGTAGTGCATTTATTTAACTCAACAAAAGACAGGATATTTTTATCTGACATAATATAATAGAGAAAAACTCTGCAAGCCCGTTTGTGGGTTTGTTTATTCCAAATACATGCTTTGAATCCTTGTCGAATTTATATAAAAAAAATAGTTACATTTATAAATTAATAATAAAAAATGATTAGATTTGTTTAATTAATATATTGAGAAAGTTATGAAGAAAAATTTTACTTCTTTCTTTTTCCTCTTTTTGTTTGCGATTACCAGTGCACAATGGAGTCCGACGACATTCAGAGGAGAAAAATCCAGAGCAGGTTCTGATATTAAGAACTATTATTCTCTAGACATTTCTTTACTAAAGTCTCAATTGGCAAAAGCACAGGAAACGGGCAAAAATGCAAAGCCCGTCACCATTTCTTTGCCAACTTTAGAAGGAAAAATTGAAAGATTTGCCGTTTACAGCTTCCCTGTGGTAGTGAAAGAACTGGCAGATCAGTATCAACTGGGCTCCTATGTAGGTGTCGGGATTGACGATCCGGGCAAGTACCTTAGATTCAGTCTTGCACCCGATGATTTTCAGTCGATGATCATCAAGGATGGGCAGTACGAATTTATAGAGCCTGCTGACAAGTCTAAAACAGTGTATGGTGTGCATCCAAAAACTGATAAAAGCAATGAAGGTTTCCTTTGTTCCATGAACGAGGACAGGCTATCAAAACAGGAGATCGAAAAACTGTACACAACCGGTAAAGCTTTTTCCAACCAGACCACCAATTTCGCAAAATCTTCTGACAAAAAATACAGAACGATGAGACTGGCCATGTCGGTAACAGGAGAGTATACCCAGTTTTTTGGGGGGACTGTTGCGAATGCGTTAGTTGCAATCAACGCAAGTTTAACCAGAGTAAACGGCGTATTTGAAAAAGATTTCGCCCTGCACTTGGATCTGCAGAACTATCCGGGTGTTATTTACACAAATCCGGCAACAGATCCTTATTCACCAGCAGCAGCGGGTGCCGGAGGAGCATGGAACGGAGAATTGCAACAGGCACTTACTGCCAATGTGGGCAATGCCAACTATGACATCGGTCACTTATTTGGTGCTTCAGGCGGAGGTGGAAATGCAGGCTGTATAGGCTGTGTTTGTATCAACCCGACCACTTCAGTGCCAAACGGTAAAGGTTCTGGCTATACTTCACCTGCGGACGGTATTCCACAGGGAGATAATTTTGATATCGACTACGTGGCCCACGAAATTGGGCATCAGCTGGGAGCCAATCATACATTCTCTCATGGGTTGGAAGGAGCAGGAGTTAATGTGGAGCCGGGTTCCGGGTCTACCATTATGGGCTATGCAGGGATTACAGGTCCCAATACAGATGTTCAGCCGCATTCGGATCCTTATTTCCATGCCGTTAGCATCACGCAGGTTCAGAATAACCTCAACAGCAAAACGTGTGATGTGGAAACAACCACCACAAATAATCCACCCGTAATTACGGCTTTGCCTACCTACAATATTCCTAAAGGTACTGCATTTGTGTTAACAGCCTCCGCAACGGATGCTGAAAATGACCCAATGACCTATACCTGGGAACAAGTGGATAATGCATCTGCTACCATTAATAAAAATAATTTAGGAACAACGCTTACCGGAGGATCGTTCAGGTCATTTACACCTACTACCAATCCTGTAAGATATTTTCCAAAATTATCTTCAGTATTGGCCGGAGTTTTAAATAACGCTAATAACGGTTGGGAATCTGTTTCTACAATTGCCAGGACTACTAATTTCCGGGTAACGGTAAGAGATAACAATCCCGTAGCTACTCAGCAGCAGACTCAATTTGCCAACCAGCAGATTATTGTAGGAAATGACGGTCCTTTTAAAGTGACTACTACCACTGCCTATAATAACGGTCCTACCAATATTACCTGGGATGTTGTTAATACAACAGCTGCTCCTTATAATGTAGCTAATGTAAAAATTGACTATACTACAGATAACGGAGTAACCTGGACGGTAGCTTCAGCTTCTACAGCTAATGACGGTAATGAGTCAATCAACTTAACCGGTCTTACGCTGGGAGGTAATGTTAAAATCAGAGTAAGCGCTATCGGAAACGTATTCTATGCTATCGGAAGTTCTACAGTAGCTTCACTGGCAAGTTGTACAGGAGCGGCTCCGACAGGTATTGTGGTTTCAGCAATTACGCAGACTACGGCAACTGTTTCATGGGTGGCTACGGCGAACTCAACCTATGTAGTTCAGTACCGTCCGTTAGGCAGCACAACATGGATTACGGTTCCTTCTACAGGAAACTCTATAAACCTCACAGGATTAACAGACGGTATCCAGTACCAGGTACAGGTTTCCACTGTTTGTTCAGGAGTTCAGGGGCCTTTCTCTGCAATTACAACCTTTACTACTTTAGGTCTTAGTTATTGTACGATGACCTCAAGTAACTTTGCATCGGAATATATTTCCAATGTTACGGTAACTCCGGTTGGTGCACCTGTTATGAGCAACAACTCTGTGGGATCTACTTATACAGATTATTCACCGACACCTAGTGCATTAGTAAACCTGGTGATCGGATCTACAGGAAATACAGTTTCTGTATCTAAGTTTTACCCTGGCGGTTTCAGTTACAGTGAGGCTGTAGGTGTTTGGATTGATTTTAACAGAAACGGAGTGTTTGAAGCAACTGAGCAGGTAATGAATTCTCCTGCAAGTGCAACAACGCCTGTTACTGCTACCTTCAACGTTCCGACAACGGCTTATAACGGACCTGCAACAACAAGAATGAGAGTGGCTATGAGATACTCAAGTTCTCCTGTTATGTGTCAGAGTTTCGGAGACGGGGAAGTGGAAGATTATGCTGTTAAACTGATCCAGCCTATTCCTTGTACGAGCAATGCTCCGCTGAACCTTTCTGTAAGTAACATTACAGCTACTTCTGCCTATGTAATGTGGGATCCGGCTGTAGGTGCTACTTATGTATTGCAGTACAGACCTTTTGGTTCTACAACATGGACTACAGTTCCTTTAACCACCAGTGCTTATACCATCAACGGTTTAACGGAACAGACCCAATATGAAGTTCAGGTAGCCTATGTATGTTCAGGAACTACAGGAACTTATACGGCACCAATGCCTTTTACAACTCCTGCAGTTACTTATTGTACGATTACTTCAAGCAATAATACAAACGGTTATATTTCAAACGTAACCATTTCCCCTACGAATTCTTATGTGATGAGTAACAACTCAGGCGCGAATACATATACAAACTATTCTGCTGATCCTGCGAAACTGATTACACTGGTTCGTACATCAACCAATAACAGCATTTCTGTTTCTAAATCATGGTTAGGCACTACCACTTCTTCATTAGCAGTAGGCGTGTGGATTGATTTCAACAGAAACGGGATTCTTGAGACAACTGAAAGAGTAGTCAATACAACAGCCAATACAACAACACCGATCACGGCAACGTTTACGGTTCCGACTACTTCTTACAACGGTCCGCTGACCCTTAGAATGAGAGTAATCTTCTCTACCAGCACCATTACAGATCCTTGTGCTACGGTAGCGAATGGTGAGATTGAAGACTATGCCGTTAAGATCATTGATCTTTCGCCTTGTACTACAGCTCCGCCTTCTCCGATTATTGTTTCCAACGTAACAGCCTCTACCGCTTTGGTTTCCTGGATCAATGCAACAGGAGCTACCTATACGCTGAGATACAGAACAGGAACGGGAGCATGGACAACTGTTACAGCAGCAACCAATCCTTACACAATCAGTAACCTTAACGGTGCTACTACCTATGAAGTACAGGTGGCAACGATCTGCGGCGGTACTACCGGAGCATGGTCAGGTTCTGTGAACTTCACTACCCCTGCCATTTCATATTGTAATTCCGGTACAGCAACTGTCAATAATGCTTATATCAGTAATATTACAGTATCGGGTACCAATACGCCGGCTATGTCCAACAATTCCGGACCTAGTACTTATACGGATTATTCTAATGATGTTACCAAGATTATCACTTTAGCCCGTAACTCTACGAATAATTCACTTTCTGTAGGAAGAACCATAACATCAGGAACTTATTCCACGTATGCATGGATCGACTTTAACGGAGATGGAATATTCAATAATAACCCGACTACTATCGCAGGAGGGGAGAGAATCATGAACTTAGGATACTCTTCTACAACACCGGTTACTGCTACCTTTGCTGTTCCGGCAGGAGCTTATATCGGAACCAATAAGCTGAAAATGCGTGTTATTGTGTATTTCCTTACACCAACTGATGCGTGTTCACCGCTTACAAGTGATGGAGAAGTTGAAGATTATCAGGTTAAATTCATTGATATCCAGCCATGTACTACAGCAGCACCTACAGGTATTGTATTAACCAATGTAGGAGCTACTACCGCTACAGTTTCATGGATCTCTTCTACAGGAGCCACGTATCTGGTAAGATGGAGAACGACCAACCCGGTAGGAGCATGGAACGTATCTCCGGCACCTATTACAGGAAACAGTTATAATATTACAGGTCTTACAGAGCAGACGGCATACGAAGTGCAGGTAGCTACAATTTGTGGCGGAACCCAGGGACCATGGTCTACTTCTACACCGTTTACCACTACGCCGATTACGTACTGTAACATGACCGGTACCGGAACTACGGATTTCATTTCCAATGTGACAATGACTTCTGTTAACCCGGGCATACCTCCGATGAGTAATACCTCCGTTCAGACCAATTATATCAGTTATATAGCTCCGGCTACACTGGTTAATTTGGAAATCGGTTCTACAGGAAATAAGATTTCCGTATCTAAAGGATGGTCCGGAGCTGCACAGAGTGATGCGGTTTCTGCGTGGATCGACTTTAACAGAAACGGTATATTTGAAACTTCAGAACAGATTATGAACTCTGCAGCAAGTGCTACCACTCCGGTAACATCACTGTTCAATGTACCTACAACAGCGTATAACGGTCCGTTAACCACAACCATGAGAGTGGTTCTGAAACGTTCAAGTGCGCCTGTAATGTGTCAGAATGCTGTTAATGGAGAAGTTGAAGACTATTCGGTAAAATTAAGACCTTGTTCTACAACGGCACCGACTAATTTAGCATTCAATACCATTACGCATACTTCTGCTAATGTTACATGGACAGTGCCTACAGGCAGTCTTACCTTTATCGTAAGATACAGGGTAGCCGGAAGTACAGCACCATGGACAGAAGTTACAGCTTCTACATTAACAGGAAACCCGCCTTTGAGTTTAACAGGACTTACCCCTGCAACAACATATGAAGTACAGATTGCTTCAAGCTGCGGAACAAGCCCTGGGCCATTTGCACCTGTAAAAACATTTACAACAAGATGTGATCCTACACCTCCGAATGTAACAATCGGTACAGTAACAGCAACCTCAGCAGTAGTCAACTGGGCTCCTGTGGCGGCAAGCGCAACTTATCAGATCAGATACAGGATAGTAGGAACTACAGTGTGGACAACGGTAAACGTTACAACAGCACCTTTAAATACGTTGACCCTTACAGGTTTACTTCCGTATACGACATATGAAGTACAGGTAGCCAATATCTGTAACGGTGAAACAACGGTTAACCCTTGGTCTAACCCTAAAGTATTTGTAACAGAGAGAATCTGTGAATTACCTCCTCCGGGATTAACGATCACTAACCTTACACCGACTACTGCAGTCGTAGTTTGGGATCCTTTCCCAGGAGCAACGTATGTATTAAGATACAGAAAAGTAGGGATTCCAAGCTGGACAACGGTAGCGGTTGCAACCAATACGGTTACATTAACCGGACTGATTGAGCTTACACAGTATGAAATGCAGGTGGCAAATGTATGTAGCGGTACGCCGGCTACTTATACACTGCCGTATTTCTTTACAACGCCTACCATTGTATACTGCCAGATGAGTTCTGCGGCAAGTACAGATTATATTTCAAAAGTTACCGTTACACCAAACGGTAAACCTAAAATGGAAAATATATCAGTTGCTTCTAATTATTCTGACTTTACGGGTAATCCTCTTAAGTTTATTGAATTGGTACAGGGATCTACAGGAAACCAGATTACCATTGATAAAAAACTTACAGGAGGTTCAAAGGCAGGTGTAGCTGTTTGGATTGATTTCAACAGAAACGGATATTTCGATATTAACGAAAGAATCATGGCTGTTGACCCGAGTACAGACGCTACGGCCAATGGAACATTTACAGTGCCTGCAGATGCCTTCATCAGCTTGACAGACTACAAATACGTAGTGATGAGAGTAGCGATGGCAAAAGATGCAATCCCGGTAAACTGTGCTAATTTCCCTGTTGGTGAAGTAGAAGATTATACAGTAAGGATTTCTAAACTTCCTGTTCCTAACCCGGTTAACCAAACGGATATATTAATTTATCCTAATCCGGTTAAGACAGTGTTATATGTGAAAAATATCAGCAAAAAAGCAGATTATAAGATCTATAACGCCGCAGGGCAGCTGGTATCCAACGGTATTATCCTAAATAACAGCATAGATGTACATAACCTGATAAATGGTGTTTATGTAATAGACATTCAGGACGGAAACGAAACTTCTGCCCAGAAGAAATTTATCAAAGAATAAGTATACATTTAATTATTAATCATTTGTAATAGGCTCCCGTTTACGGGAGCCTATTTTTGTATTTAAATACTGAACTTTTTCAAATTCAACAGAGAAACAAGATCAGAATCGGTTTGATTTATTAATGAATAGGGGATAAGAATATATCAGTCAAAAAATATCTTTACTCTTTGGGATTTATTGTTTCTGATAATTATAGGGTATGTAAAGCTTTACCTCTTTAAACTAAATCTAACTCATTTAAAAAAAAGCTCAATAAAAAACCCGTTAGGTATTTTCTAACGGGTTTTATGTTTATTCGATATCGAAGATGACCTTTTCAGTCTGTTCCTTTAAATCGTCTATGTTTGTGTTGTTGTGGATAACACAGTCTGCGAGTTTTATTTTATCTTTTTCGGGCATCTGCTTTTCCATAACGGCCTGTACTTCGCGGTAGGTTTTGCCGTCCCGGTCCATTACCCTTTTAATCCTGATATTGTCTTCAGCAGTAATCAGCAGAGATTTATAGCACTGCCGGTTGAGCTTTAATTCAAACAGTAGGGCAGTCTCTTTAAAAACCAGGTATTTGGTCTGTTGCTGCAGCCAGTTTTCAAAATCAATCCGGACAGCGGGATGGATAATTTCGTTTAGCTGATCGAGCAGTTCTTTATCATTAAAAACTTTTTCGGCTACTGTTTTCCGGTCATAAAGGCCATTTGTATCATAGGCTTCATTTCCTAAAAGTTCCTTTATTTTTAACCTTAAACCATCGTCCTCATTGACTATAGTCTTTGCACGGTCATCCGAATAATATACCGGAAATCCGAATTCCTCAATGAAACGTGCAACGGTAGTTTTTCCTGATCCGATACCTCCTGTAAGCCCGATAACTTTCGGTGCCGATAACGGGTCCGGTTCTGTGGTAAGGTTTTCTGAATGTAATTCTTCCATTGTTAACAATTAATATCCGAAAACATCATTAAAGCTAAAAGTCTCGTCAAGCCTTACGCCCTTTTCAGTCATTTTAAGGCTGGCCAGTTCATGATGGGCATCGTGCTCAAAGAACAGCAGATATTCATTTTCCACACACTTTTTCAGGAATTTCCCTTTTTCTTCCATTGTTAAAAGAGGTCTTGTATCATATCCCATTACATAAACCTGGTTAATGTGCCCGGCTGTAGGGATCAGGTCTGCAGCAAATACAATCGTTTTTTCCTGGTACTGGATAACAGGCAGCATCTGCTTTTCTGTATGGCCGTCAACAAAGATCACATCCATTTTCAGATCGGGCATGAAACCATAGTTTCCCGTGTTGGGAAGGGATACGAAATTAAGCTGTCCGCTTTCCTGGATCGGGATGATATTTTCCTTCAGGAAGCTTGCTTTTTCCCTCGGATTGGGCTCGGTTGCCCATTTCCAATGGTTTTCATTTGACCAGAACTGTGCGTTCTTAAAAGCCGGCCGGTAGCCTGTCTTGTCATCATTCCATTCAATGGCACCGCCACAATGATCAAAATGAAGGTGGGTAAGGAAGACGTCAGTAATATCCTCCTTTACAAAACCGTATTTTTTTAAATTTTTGTCTAAATTATCATCTCCCCAAAGCGAATAGTGACCGAAGAATTTTTCGTCCTGCTTATTGCCTAGGCCGCAGTCGATCAGGATCAGTTTTTTTCCGTCTTCCACAAGAAGGGAACGGGTTCCCAGTTCAATCAGGTTTCTTTCGTCTGCCGGGTTTGTTTTTTCCCACAGACTCTTTGGGACGACTCCGAACATGGCGCCGCCGTCCAGCTTAAATTTTCCACATTGTATTGGATATAATTTCATATAATATTAAGTTTTTATCGTGTCTTATCTTTTCAGCTTTTTCATCTGATCAGCTGTTTTTCGTTCAATGTCGCTTCCGTTTTCAAGATTTGAAATGATGTTTTGGAAGTCATGCTCTTTTCTGTTTTGGGAAAGTTTCTGCTGGATAAAAATCTCATCCGGAATTATTTTGATGCCGAATGCCCCTTTCATCTCTTTCTCTACAAATGCCCTCCCCATATCTTCCACCATCATCGGGCACTGCTGGTTTTTTTCAAACCGGGAAGTTAATTTTTCCAGATGCTTATACAGCTCTTCCTGATCCATCAGCTGCACTTTTCCGTAGATTTGCACCGCTTCGTAATTCCATGTTGAAACATTGATATGGTCATACCAGCTGCTTGAAATATAGCTGTGTGCACCCAAAAAGTCGCACAGGACCTCATCTCCGTTCTTCAGTGTTTTTGACTGAGGATTTGCTCTTGAAATATGGGTTTCTATATACGTGTTTTCCGGATCATCTTCATTAAGCATCATCATAGAATGGGTGGCTCTTATTCTGTCTCCGGAAGAAATCAGCATTGCAAAGGCATTTTCCCTGATGATTTCCTTCATCACGTTATAATCTCCGCTTCTGTATAATTTAGGTACATACATAGATTAAATTACTTTTCTTTAAACCGCAAACCTGCAAAGTTAATTTTAAAATAAAACTAAGTCCGGCTTAAAAAAGTTCTCCCGGGTTTCTCGGTATCGGAATATTTAAATGCTTATAGGCTTTCTCTGTTACTTCCCGTCCTCTCGGGGTTCTGATGATAAATCCTTCCTGAATCAGGAAAGGTTCGTACACTTCCTCCAGCGTTTCCGGATTTTCTGCGATTGAGGTGGCCAGGGCGGAAATTCCTACCGGCTTGCCTTTGAAGTTCTCAATCATAACGCGCATGATCTTATTATCCATTTCATCCAGTCCGAATTCATCTACATGCAGAGAATCCAGCGCATATTTGGTGATATTGATTTCAATTTCACCGTTTCCTTTTATTTCGGCAAAATCCCGGACCCTTCTTAAAAGGGCATTCGCAATTCTCGGGGTTCCGCGGCTTCTTCTGGCGATCTCAATGGCTGCATCTTCATAAATTCTCACGCCGAGAACCCGGGCACTCCGGATGATGATCATGGACAAAAGTTCAATTGTATAATATTCCAGCCTGCTCTGGATCCCGAATCTTGCCAGCATCGGTTTCGTCAGCATTCCGCTTCTCGTGGTAGCACCCACCAGAGTAAAAGGATTTAGGCTGATCTGGACACTTCTTGCATTCGGGCCCGTTTCCAGCATAATATCAATTTTATAATCCTCCATGGCAGAATACAGGTATTCTTCCACAACAGGCGACAGACGGTGGATCTCATCAATAAAAAGAACGTCGTTTTCTTCCAGGTTGGTGAGTAAGCCCGCAAGGCTGCCCGGTTTATCCAGTACGGGGCCGGAAGTAATCTTGCAGCTGACCCCGAGTTCATTTGCAATAATATTGGCCAGGGTTGTCTTACCTAGGCCGGGAGGGCCGTGCAGCAAAACATGATCCAGGGCTCCGCCACGCCTTTTGGCAGCATTTACAAAAACTTCGAGATTCTCCAAAGTCTTTCTCTGTCCGGCAAAATCTTTAAAGCTCTGCGGACGAATCTGTTCTTCCTGCATCAGTTCATCGCTGGAAAAATTGTCTTTATCGGGATGTAAAAAATCAGGCATTAATTCAATTTCATTTACCGTAAAGATAGGAAAAATTGAGGTTGAGATTACGGAAAAATTAAGATTTGAGAACAAGAGATATTTTGAGTATTTTTGAAAGAGAAAATTAAAGATAAGAATGTACAGCGCTTCTGTCTGTGCCCGGATTACCGCGGAAACGCATATGAAAACACAATCCGGCATTCTGAAGCATCCCGTATTTTTTATCTGAATTACAGTTTAAACCCGATACATGAAACTTATAGGTCCTTTCAGGCAGGTGGTAACCCTTGCCGATCTCCCGTTAAGAGGAAAACTTTCTGATGAACAGATAGACGTCATCCCTGATGGCGGAATTATTGTGAACAACGGTAAAATTCACAAAACCGGAACTTTTGAAACGTTAAAATCTGAATATCAGGATATCGAAACTGAATCCGTAGAAGGCGTACAGATCGTTCTCCCTGCGTTCACAGATTCGCACACCCATATTTGTTTTGGCGGTAACCGGGCGAATGATTTTGCCATGCGTAATGCGGGGAAGACCTACCTGGAAATTGCCGGAAGCGGAGGCGGGATCTGGAGTTCTGTACAGCATACCAGAAATGCTCCGGAAAAAGAACTGTTAATGACACTTCTGGAAAGAATCAATTTTTTAATTTCTCTCGGGATTACGACCATTGAGGTGAAAAGCGGATACGGACTGGATGTTGACAACGAGCTGAAAATGCTCCGTACCATTAAGAAAGCACAGGCACATACCCCGGCAACCCTGGTGCCCACCTGTCTTTCAGCGCACCTGAAGCCAAAGGATTTTGAAGGGGATAATCCGGCCTACTTACAATATATCCTGACCGAAATTCTGCCTAAAGTAAAAGAAGAAAGCCTTGCAGAACGTGTTGATATATTTATTGAGAAGTCTGCTTTCCAACCTGAAGAAAGCCGTGATTTTCTGCTTAAAACTAAAGATTTAGGTTTTGAAATTACAGTCCATGCCGATCAGTTTACACCCGGAAGCTCAAGAATTGCAGTGGAGGTTGGCGCGAAATCTGCTGATCACCTGGAGGCAACCATTGATGAAGATATTACCTTTCTGGCAGAATCTGATACGGTGGCCACCGCTTTACCGGGAGCAAGCTTAGGATTGGGCGAGAAGTTTACACCGGCCAGGAAATTACTGGATGCGGGTGCTATTTTAGCCATCGCCAGCGATTGGAACCCAGGTTCTGCACCCATGGGAAACCTGATTACCCAGGCTTCAGTTTTAGCTACATTTGAAAAGCTTACCACCGCTGAGGTTTTAGCGGGAATTACCTTCCGTTCTGCGTTTGCACTCGGGCTGGAAGACAGAGGAAAACTGGAAGAAGGGATGAAAGCGGATTTTGTTACTTTCAAAACCGATAATTTCCAGAATATTTTATATTATCAGGGAAGTTTAAAGGCTGAAAATGTTTATATTAACGGAAATATAATTTAAAACATCCAATACACTTTATCACATACACACATTAGTAATGAAAAATATTTGGCAGGGAAGATTAGACGGGGAAGAACTTCTTTTCCACAGAATATTTCAGAGGGTAAGAGAAGAAAATAATTACGATACAATTTCAACAGATGACTTTGTACTGCACGGATTTGCCGTAGACGAAGGTGTCCGCAGAAATAAAGGCCGACAGGGAGCAAAAGAAGCTCCGGATCTCATCAGGAAAAATATGGCCAATTTCCCGGTTATCCTTCCTGATTTTTCACTGCTGGATTTTGGAAACATCGTATGCCCGGACGGAAATCTGGAAAATACCCAGCATGACCTTGCCAAAAGAGTTTCCAAAGTTTTGCTGAAGGGTGGCAAATCCGTAGTTCTGGGAGGCGGGCATGAAGTTACCTATGCCCATTATTTAGGCGTAAAAACTGCATTTCCGGAGCAGAAGATCGGGATTATCAATATCGATGCCCACTTTGACAACCGTCAGCCTGAAAGTGCAGGTGCAAGCTCCGGGACAGGTTTCTGGCAGATTGCCCAGGAAGGCGAAATGAATTCACTGCATATTGGGATCCAGAGGAATTCAAATACCTTAAAACTGTTTGATACCGCGCACCAGTACAGGATGAAGTACATCCTGGCAGATGAAATTTTCTTTGAAAACCTTCCGTCCGTTTATCAGCGTATTGATGACCTGCTGGGCAGTATGGATTATCTTTACCTTACCGTTTGCATGGATGTTTTTAATGCTTCCATAGCACCCGGAGTTTCGGCTTCGGCATACAACGGGATCTTTGCCGATGCTGCTTTTATGCATTTTTACAGGCATATTTTAAAGAGCAGAAAACTGCTGGCTCTGGATGTAGCGGAAGTCAATCCTGCCTATGATATTCAGGACCGCACGGCCAGACTTGCAGCAACGCTTGTTAACGAATGGTTTATGGCCTGATTGGATGGTGATGGTATTCATAGATAAAATCACTGTAACCATTGGTGGCAGGGAACAGAATTTGCTGCTTTTCCGGTGCTTTAAGAAGCTACAATACATTCATCATATCATCTGAATTAAACAGATCTTACATTATGGAACAATCAATTGAAAATAAATTAATCAGGGCGGGCAAGACCTTCAAAGAATGGAAAAATGTACCGTTTGAAGACCGTCAGAAATATATTGCCAAAGCAGCTGAATTATTAAAAACCAATGCTGAAAAGTTCGGCAGGATCATTACCTCAGAAATGAACAAGCCGATTTCACAATCGATTGCTGAAATTGAGAAATGTGCCCTGATGATGAACTATTATGCAGATGCAGAAAGTATTTTAAAGCCTGAAAAAGTAGATTCGGAATACAGCTATTCTGAAATTCAGTATGTCCCGAAAGGTGTAATTTTAGGCGTTATGCCATGGAATTTTCCTTTCTGGCAGGTGTTAAGGTTTGCGGTTCCTGCCATTTTAGCGGGCAATACGGTAGTCCTTAAACATGCTTCCATCTGTTTCGGAAGCGGGAATGCCATTGAAGATATACTGTTGGAAGCAGGTTTCCCGGAAGGGGTTTTCCAGAATCTCGAAATAGGCCATAAAGATGTAAAAGAAGTTCTGGAACATGAGGCTGTTGCAGGCGTAAGCTTAACGGGAAGTGAAAAAGCCGGAGCTGAAGTGGCTTCCATTGCAGGGCAGAATATCAAAAAATCCCTGCTGGAACTGGGAGGGAGCGATGCTTTTATTGTTCTGGATGATGCAGACCTGGATGAAGCGGCAAAAGTGGGAGCACAGGCAAGGCTTCAAAACTGCGGACAGACCTGTGTGGCAGCTAAAAGATTTATAATTGATGAAAAAATAGAAGATACCTTTCTTCCTAAATTCATTGAAGAATATAAGAAATACGTTCCTGCTGATCCAATGGATAAGGAAACGAAAATCGCAGGGATGGCCCGCCCGGATCTTGCGGACGACCTGGAAAAACAATTCCGGAAAGCTTTGGAGAACGGAGCCGAAATCATCATTCCGCTTGAAAGGATTTCCGATAATGAATTCATGCCCGGACTGATCAGGGTACAGGAGGGCAACCCGATTTTACAGGAAGAACTTTTCGGGCCGCTGGGAATGGTCATGATTGCCAAAAATGATGAAGAAGCCTTACAGATGGCTAATGATATCCCTTTCGGACTTTCCAATTCGGTCTGGGCAAAAGACAGAGGCCGCCAGCTGTTCTTTATTGAGAACCTTGAATCCGGGACGGTAAATATCAACAGGATGACCAGTTCTGATCCGCGTTTCCCTTTTGGCGGTACCAAGACATCGGGCTACGGAACGGAACTCTCTTTACTGGCTTTAAAAGAATTTGTGACGGCAAGGACGATTGTGGGGAATTAATATGCAAAAACTGTATATTTCATTCTTTCTCCTCACCTGTTGCTTATACTTTTCTCAGAAATTGATCTCTATTGATAGATACGGAATAATGACAGATTCTGCAGATATTAATAACCTTCAGGAAAAATATATGATTATAGGGACATTTCAAAAAAGTCATGATGAAGCTGAAACAAGGAGAGCCAGAGTTTTAAAAAGAGAAAACAATCAGTGGGGCTTTATAGATCAGGCAGGTAAAGAAGTTATTCCTGCTAAGTATCTGTCAGTTGGTGTTTTCAATATATTTGGATATGCAAAAATAAGGGAAAACATCTCACTAACCCGAAAAGTAAATTGTGGACAGCCAAATCCCTGTATCGAAAAAGAAAATTTACCTTTTTATTATTTTATAGATAAAAATGGGGTTCAAAGAAGCAATTACTTTGAAAACATTAACGATTGGGATGATAATGAAGACTATTTTATCGGTGAAATCAATAAAAGAAATGAAATAAATTGTCAGAAAAAAAGATATGCATGTGATCTGTCAGTCTAAAGGTAACACAAGACTTTCGATTGATGCAAGCCGTTATAAATTATCTGATTATTTTATTAAAGAATCCAGAAATGATGGTAAAAAAGATCTGGTTGATATAAAGGGACATCATCTTACGAACTTTCTTTATGAAGATGTTATAGCCTATAATAATTTCTGCTTTGGATTGGTAAAGAAAGACAATGTATATACATGGTATTTACTAAATAAAGATTTAAAGCCTTATGGAGAAGATTTTTATACTGAAACAGAAATGCTTGACTATAATTTCAGTAAAGATGTTATAACCCTGCAACAAAAAGAGGGTTTCTTTTTAATAAATGATAAAGGGAAAATTATTTCAGAAAAATATAAAAGTATTCGGAAAACAGGAGATCTTTTCTTAGCATTTAACGGTAAATTTACAGGATTGATTGATAAGAAAGGAAAAATTGTTGTGCCTTTTGAATACAATCAGGCAGATTATTATAAAGACGGATTTATCATCCTCCGTACCAACAGAAAAGATAAAACACTGTACAGCTTTTATAATATAAAGACTAAGAAATTAGTAAATAAATCTTTATACATACCTTATAAAAAATATATTGTTGTAGAGCACAATAAAAATTTCGGAATTCTAAATCAAAATCTTAAGCCTCTTATTCCGGAAATGTATAAACAAATCCAGCCGCTTGGAGATACAGGATATTTTCTGGCTGTCAATCACCAGGATAAAATGGGCTTGCTTAACCGCAAAAATAAAGTTGCAATTCCTTTTATTTATGATATCCCATATCATATGCTGACTTATAATTTTATCGCTCCGAAAAATGAAAGCGAGATCAATACTATTTCTAAATATTGGCTGTGCTTTAAAAAAGATGATACATTTGGGATATTAAATTATAAAGGTGACATTATTATCCCTTTTGAGCATAACATAATGACCTGTTTTTCGGTAATAGCAGTTTCTGAAAACGGTAAATTAGGATTAATTACTAAAAGTAAGAAGCGTATTCCTGCAGAGTATGACTATCATGTGATGGCTGACGGTGAAAAGAATGGCTTTTACTTTGTGAAGAAAGAAGGTAAATTAGGAGCAGTAGATGAGAATAACCAAGTAGTAATTCCTTTTGAATTTGAAAATGTGGATGAAGTAATGGATGATTTCTATGCTGAAAAGTTTTTTGTTTTCAGAAAAAGATTCGGCTACAGTCTGGTGCAGAAGGACGGAAAAATGTTTTATCCATATGATTTTGAGTATGAACCTCCAAAAATGAAAGAAGGGATTACAATCTTTGATAATAAAATTTTATATGATATTTATAAGAATCAGATAAATATTTATGAAGCTGAGCAGGAATATCTTGATAAAACCGATTACGAATAAAAAAACTCCCGGAATTTTCCGGGAGTTTTTTTATTGATAAAGCTGAGGTTTAAATTAAACTGTAGTTAATCTCAGCGTATTTGTTTTTCCGCCTTCGTAAGATGGAGTAGCGTTGATGTTGATAACAAAATCTCCGGCCTCAATATATCCGTAGTTATGCGTCAGCATGTTCACCTGGATAATCGTTTCATCTGTAGACTTCTTCATGTCGTAATAGAATGCATGAACACCCCAAAGCAGGTTCAGCATGGTAATGACCCTTTTGTTTCCGCTGAATACGATGATGTGGGAATTCGGACGGTGGGCAGCCAGCTGGAATGCGGTATATCCTGAACTGGTCAGGGTAACGATAGCCGCTACATTGGTTGTTTTGGCAATTCTTACCGCTGCAAGGCATACCCTGTTGGTAATAAACCTTTCATCAATGCAGTTGAAGTCTTTTTCAATCGGTTCGTTTTTATGTTGGTAAAAATGAGTCGTTTCAATATTCTTAACGATCTTGGTCATGTTTTCAACCACCTGAACAGGATATCTTCCTACGGAAGTTTCTCCGGAAAGCATTACTGCATCGGCACCGTCAAGTACAGAGTTGGCTACGTCATTTACTTCCGCTCTTGTTGGCGTTAAGCTGTTGATCATTGTTTCCATCATCTGTGTGGCAATGATTACCGGCTTGGAGTAGAACCTTGCTTTTTCAACCAGTGTTTTCTGGATCGCAGGAACTTCTTCCATCGGAACCTCAACCCCTAAATCTCCACGGGCAACCATCAGGCCGTCGCACTCCAATAAGATTTCCTCAATATTTTTTACCCCTTCAGGCTTCTCGATTTTTGCGATAATCGGTGTCTTGAATTTTCCGTTAGGATGTTTTGAAATAAGTTCTTTCAGGTCAATGATGTCCTGGGCATGGCGCACGAAAGAAAGGGCAATCCAGTCTACGTCATGGTCAAGCATGAAATTCGCATCCTGAATGTCTTTTTCCGTTAAGGCAGGAAGGGAAACATTGGTATTCGGAAGGTTCACCCCTTTTTTAGAGCTTAAAGGCCCACCCTGGATGGTTTTTGCTTTTACCGTATCTATTTCGTTGGTCTCAATAACTTCAAGCATCAGCTTTCCGTCATCAATAAGGATTTTCTCACCTACTTTTACGTCCTGCGGGAACTGTTGGTAAGTCATGTAGACTCTGGTGGAATCACCTTCTATTTTTTCGTTTGTAAAGGTAAGAATGTCTCCAGGATTAAGGTAAGAACCCTCCTTTACTACACCTACTCTCAGTTTCGGGCCCTGAAGGTCACCGAGGATCCCTACAGAAAAACCGTATTCTTTATTGAGTTCTCTGATGATGTTAATATTGGATCGAACTAAATCATAGTCTGCATGCGAAAAGTTGATTCTGAAAATATCAACACCTGCTTTCATTAACCCTAACATTACTTCCTTCGACGATGAAGCCGGACCAAGTGTCGCGATAATTTTTGTCTTCTTTAAATACTTATTCATAATACTGGATAATTTGATAAAGCTCTTCTTCAGAACTTAATGTATAATCTTGAATTGGAAACACAAGATTTTCAGGGAGCAAAATTACGGAAAAATCAGTAAACTGTTCCGGACTGTACAAAATATATTGTACTTCTACCTGGTTATTTAATAAAAATTTAATGTTATCTTCCTGTAAGAAGAGTTCTGTGTGTGTTTTTTTCTGCCTGCTTTCAAAAGACCGGTTGGAAATGAAAGTGAAGCAGGTCTTTGTAAATTTATCGTAAGCCTCAAACCTTGAAAAATGATAGTCATAATGGGCTCCCTGGAAGATGAGATCAGCAATACGTTTAAAATTAATGCCGTTTTTCTGGTTTACGGTAAAGAAAAACTCATGGTCAGGGATATGCTTTGCCAATCTTACCAGTCCTATGGTAATATCATCAGATTCTATATCATCAAGATCATAAAGGTTTTGGATTTCCAAGGATGTTTTCTTTTTTGTTTAAAATATAAAATGCCCTCTGTGCTGCTTTTTCTTCTGCTTTCTTTTTGGAAGTTTCCGTAGCGTTGGCTATTTTCTCTTCTCCCAGCCAGACATGGCAGCGGAAAACAATAGATTTGTTTACCTGTATCTCTTCGCAGGTTTCGTACTTTATATTCAGCTTTTTCTTCTGGCTCCATTCGAGCAGGAGGCCTTTGTAGCTTACAATTTTATTTTCGAGCTTATTGATCTCGGTAGCGGTCAGCAGCCGTTCCAGGATAATTCTTTTACAGGTATCATACTGGAAGTCCAGATAAACCGCACCGATTAAGGCCTCAAATAAATTTCCGGAGATATTTTCCCCTAAAGCCACGGAATTCTGCTTTTGCAGCAGATCAGTCAGTTTTAAGTCTTCTCCTAATTTGTTGAGGTTTTTCCTGTTGACAATCTTGGATTTCATCTGTGTCAGGTATCCTTCATTGGCCTGAGGATAGGTATGAAACAGATGGCAGGAAATCACGGTACCCAAAACAGAATCCCCTAAAAACTCCAGCCTCTCATAGTTGCTGTCTTTGTTTTTAGAAGAACTTTTCACAGAAAAAGCTTCACGGTAGAGCGCGATATTTTGTACCTCAGCCCCGAGGATCTTGCTGAGCCTGGTGCTGAGAAAGTAATCTCTCTCCGTTAATGTTCTTTTTCTTTGTTTGAGAAGGAATTTAGAAAAGTATTTCTGTAACTCCATTCAGTAAAATTAGATTTTCGTAAATAGAACGCAGGCATTGTGCCCGCCAAACCCGAAAGTATTGCTCATGGCTACTTTTACATCTTTTTTCGCAGCATCATTGAACGTGAAGTTCAGTCTGCTGTCGATATTTTCATCATCGGTAAAATGATTGATGGTAGGAGGAACAATACCATGAATAATAGTTCCCAACGCAGCAATTGCTTCAATAACCCCTGCAGCACCCAGAAGGTGGCCGGTCATTGATTTTGTAGAATTAATCTGAATGTTGAAAGCATGCTCGCCGAGTAATTTTGAAATGGCATTGGATTCTGCAATGTCTCCTAATGGAGTAGAGGTACCATGCATGTTGATATGGTCTACTTCATCAGCAGTTAATCCTGCGTCTTCCAGACAGTTCTTCATTACCAGATAAGCGCCCAGTCCTTCAGGATGAGGAGCCGTCATGTGATGTGCATCTGCACTCAGGCCTCCGCCTTTTAATTCTGCATAAATTGTTGCCCCACGTTTTACCGCGTGCTCATATTCTTCAAGGATGATGCATCCTGCTCCTTCGCCCAGTACAAATCCGTCCCGGTCTTTGTCAAATGGTCTTGAAGCTGTTGTAGGGTTATCATTTCTTGTAGAAAGTGCCATCATGGCGTTGAATCCGCCGACACCGCTTGCTGTTACGGCTGCTTCAGAGCCTCCACATACAATGACGTCTGCTTTTCCGAGCTGGATCAGCATTTTGGCATCAATCAGGGCATTGGCAGAAGACGCACAGGCAGAAACCGTTGTGTAATTCGGTCCGTGGAAGCCATATTCAATAGAAATATGCCCCGGAGTGATGTCTGCAATCATTTTAGGAATAAAGAACGGGTTGAACCTCGGAATATCCGTGTTGGCCCATCCCAGGACTTCATGTTCAAATGTTTCCAGCCCTCCGATTCCTGAACCCCAGATTACCCCGACTCTGTCTTTGTTTACGTTGTCTTCAATAATTCCCGAGTGTGCCACTGCTTCTCTGGCAGCCACCATACCAAGCTGTGTATTTCTATCCATCTTTTTAGCTTCTTTCTTGTCGAAATGCTGTAGCGGATCGAAATTCTTTACTTCGCAGGCGAATTTTGTTTTAAAGTTTGTGGCATCAAAAAGAGTAATCGGAGCGGCACCGCTCTCGCCTTTTACAAGGTTTTCCCAGTATTCTTTTGCATTATTCCCAATCGGCGTTATTGCTCCAAAACCGGTTACAACTACTCTTTTCAATTCCATAAACTTTCTTTAATTTTCTTTTTTGTTGAAGAATATTATTTATTTACTACTTCTTCGATATAAGCGATAGCGTGACCTACAGTAGTAATTTTTTCAGCCTGATCATCAGGGATTTGAATGTTGAATTCTTTTTCAAATTCCATGATCAATTCAACTGTATCCAATGAATCTGCTCCCAAATCGTTTGTGAAGCTAGCTTCAGGAGTCACTTCAGTTTCTTCAACGTCAAGCTTATCAGCGATGATAGCTTTTACTCTTGATGCAATGTCTGACATAGTAAATTATTTTTTTAATTGTTAGATGGTGCAAATATATAAAATTCTTTACGATAAAACATTTTTTTAGTCTTTTTTGTGGCTCATAGGTACTTATTTTATTGCCTGGCAGTTTAGTGTTTTAGTTTTCAACGGTTTATATTTTACGGCTTTACGGTGCCTGAAATAACTTTTATTCTTGGCATAACGTTAAATAATGATGAAGATACAGACACTTGCTTCAAAAGGAATTTTAACAGACCTTTGGTGCTTTTATCGGGATCAATAAAGGGATATGGATTCAGGGACAGGGTTAATTTTAACATATTGATTTTCCTTAAATCTGCTCTTGTGCAGACCTGATGTAATGTCTAATGCTTACTATATTTTCTTATCATTTAAATGAAAAAATTTATCTCTCTTGCTTTATTTTTTATTTCCGTTTCTGCTTTTTCACAGATCAAAGGAAAGGTCATCAGCATAAAAGACGGCGATACCGTTGTGGTCCTGCTGGCCGGCAATACCCAGCAAACCCTGAGGTTGGCAGAAGTGGACTGTCCTGAGAGCGGCCAGGCTTTCGGGAAGAATGCAAAAGCATATACCGGCTCACAGGTTTTCGGGAAGACGGTTACCTTTTATACGGTAGGAAAAGACCGGTACGGACGGTCTGTTGCCGGGGTTTTCTATGATAATGACAAATACCTGTCCAGGGAAATTGTAAAGGCAGGATTCGGATGGTGGTATTTTAAAGCATCAAAAAATACGGAGCTGCAGAAGCTGCAGGATGAAGCCAAACAAAAGAAACTGGGTTTGTGGGCAGACCGGAATCCGGTATCACCCTGGGATTTCAGGAAGGCGAAGAATAAGAAGAAAACAACGCCGGCAAAAAGCAAAAGCACAAGTGCTAAAGCAGTTAAGTGATCCGCGGGATTTCTCGATGCCAAGGCGGCTCGAAAGCAGTGGTAAAGTTTCACTTTCCATTTCAGGTTTTCGTCTGCTGTTCTTCTCCCGAATGTTTTTGTTTTCATTTCTATCAGAGGGTAGCGGCATCCATTTTCAGGATGATTTATTACCTCAGTTTACCTCAGCAAAAGCGTGACCGGTTTTGAAGTATTTTGACTCGTATAGTTCAGTATTTCTTCGGAAGCGCTTCGGGTCTTCTTCGATAGTTCTTCGGAAAAAACACCTTTTTTCCGAAGAACTATCGAACAGGTATCGAACAACACCCGAAGAAAATGGATAATAAGATGAAAAAACAGACCGCATAAGAGGGAACCTATAAACTGCTCTAAAAGTTACTTAATCTGATATTGTAAAGAAGATAATGGAGTATTGAAATCCTATTGAATTTTTCAGGATTTTGGAGAAGCGTAACAAGAGAAGGGTAGAGTTTACGAAAAGGGTTGAATAGTCTAAACATACCGATGCAGTATAATACGACATGCTTTGTCGCATCAAACTAAAGATTGTCTGAACAGGCTAAATTACAGTCAGTATTTTAACAAAATTAATCCACATGCCGGAAATAACGGATGATTATATGGCCTTTGGGTTGCCTTGTCGAATCATTCAAAATAAATCCGGGAAATGCACATTCTACTTTATTCAAAGATGGCAATGCCATTTCCAGACTTATAATTCTTTATTGAGGATAGATACAATCTTATCAATCACATCCTGTTTTTTAGATTTTGTCTGGTATTCAGCTTTAGGTTCAGAAACAATAGACTGTTGTTCATTGCTGAAAAGAGCATACAGGTCAATATCCGGGTGTTTTTCAATGTACCAGGCCAGGAAATTCAGGGGTATTGCATTCTTTCCTGCAAAATATAGCTGGATAGACTGTGGCGTGACACCATACGCATCTGCAATTTCTTTCATGGTTTCTCCTTTTCCCTTGCTGTACTCCCGGATCTTTTGGTAAATTTTCATTTTATGTTTTGATTGTGATAAAAATGCATTAAGCAATAATTAATTGTTAATAATCAATAAATTATTGCTTTTTAAATATATTATTGTACCTTAGTATTTTAATTTGGTACCAATGTCTATACAAAATTACGAAAAAAGGGTTAATGTATAGGTATGCAGCATGATCTAAAATATCCCTATACTCGTTATTGCTTTTAAAAACAACAATTGCCGCGGTATTTTGCAGAACAGGCAGTATGGGACTGGCTGATACAAAATACCGCGGCAATGGAGTGTTGTGCGTTTAAATTACTCAGGTATTATATCCCTGATTTACAGAATGCATCCCATGTAGTCCAGAATGCAGCGTTGATAGCGCCCGGAGCCGGATGGGTACTGTCTGCAACAATTCCTACCATAGAAGCACAGTTGGAATTACAGCCGATCTGGTTTTTGCTTCCTTCCTGAGGCGGGATGGCGCGCCATGTTCCCGTAGAACCGCTCAGGGTCTCTACTTTAATGTCAAAGATCCCTGAAAGGCCGTTTGTTCTGATCTGCTGTGTCGGGTTGTCGCTGGTAATCATTTCGCTCCAGTTTCCCTGCGAAAAAGTTACCCTCCATTTGGTAATCATTTTAGCCGTTTCGTTTTGCGGTGAAATATACACCCAGAACTGGGCTCCGCCTCCTAATTGGATTTGTCCTGAAGAATTTGCATTGTAGCTTGTGTTTGTCTGATCCATGATAGATGGTTTTATGGGTTATTTTGTAATTCAAAGTAACGCAGAAAAAGACATCCGGAATAGCGTAGAAATGACCAATTCTGATTTTAGGTATAAATACGATAGAGGCAGATTTATAAATTAAAGACGATAAAAGATTGATATATAATATTATATTGGGTATCCTGAAATAAAATAACTAGGGTCTACAGTTCTCTGAACTTCACTTTCTGTTAAAATAAAATGCCCATAAAAACATGTGTTTTTATGGGCATTTCCATCATATAAATATTAAATCCTTAATTATATTCGGATTAAAATCGAATAGGAAAAAAGGCTATTTCTTTTTGCTTCCTTTAACGGCAACACTTTTCTTTATTTTTCCTCCGGATTCTTTAAACTCGGTAAAGGCATCTGCGAGTGCCTGCATTTCTTCATCAAGACCCGGGGCAAATTCTTCCGGACGTTCCGGTGCCTGTGGGATAGGATAAGAGTTAGCCGGTTCTTTAAGTGTTGTAAGTTCCGTGCCGTCATTAAATGGCGACGGGCCGCTGAAAATCTGCTCCATCAAAGATCCGTCCATACGGAAAGTGTACTGCTCTCTGTGCAGGCCTAAATCCAGTAACCTTTTTACTTCCGGGAACTGAGAGGAATCAAATTTCGGTACAGGCAGGATTTTGCCCCAGTCTACGCCCAGTGTTTCCAGGGCTTTAGCAAAAGCAGCCTGGTGAGCTTCGTCCCGGACAATAAGGAAAGCAACCGTTGCACGCAGTGTCTTGTTGCTGCTCATCTGATAAATCCGGCTCTTCTGAATTCTTCCCGTAGCCTCTAGCACAAGGTTGTCCATCAGGTCAAGCACAAGATTCCCGTGGTTGTGCACATAACTGCCGCTCCATGGGTTTCCCGCAGCATCTACCGGCAGTGCAGACTGGGCACCCATGATGTAATGATGCGGATTCTGCTGCTCTTTGGCCATATCAAGCGCAACGCCTCCGCCTTTGCTGGGCGCTTCATATTTGTCTCCCTGATACCTTGGCGAGCCGTCCAGCAACTGGGAAATCGTTTTGGTAATAAGCTCTACGTGCGAGATTTCCTCAACCCCTACGCCCTGGATCAAATCCAGATACGGCGTGGCCTTGCCGCGGAAATTAAAACTCTGGAAAAGGAACTGCATCATGGTTCGCATTTCCCCAAACTGGCCGCCCAGGCCTTCCTGTAAAGCATTAGCTGCTGATGGATCCGGTTCATCCGGTACAATCGGATTGATAAGATTTTGTGAGTGATAAAACATAACTTATATTTTTTGGTGTTGGCTTTTTAACCCCCTAACACTGTGCCACTCATAAATAATGAGGTATGTATAAGGTATTGGATGATAGATGATTGAGGATGGAATGAAGTTGGATTTCTGATTATAAATCAAGTTATGGATACAGAAAACAAATAGGCTGATTTGTATTACTTTTCAAACTGATCCTCTGAAAGGCTTAAGAAACCCTTTATGAGTTCATCAAACACACAGAGAATTTCTTCATTAAGATAGAACGCATTTTTATACAGGTTTTTAGACGGAGTAAGAAACTCAAAGAAACCGAACGGCAGTTTTTGGATCAGGTAGTCTAAGTTTTTCATTTTGGGCTCCGCATATTCGCAGAGTTTCCACAGGATGCGGATGTTGATTTCATTGGGACGGTAATGAAGCCTGGCGTAAATGAATACGGCACACGCCCGGTAGAAGATACCGCTGATATAGAAAAAGCATCAAGAAATGTCCCGAAATCTGTCTATCTTACTTTTGATGAGCTTGATAAAATAGAAAGAACGGAGATGCCAAGTGAATACTTGGATAATGCCAGGGATTGGTTGTTGATAGCTTGCTATACAGGACAGAGGGTTAGTGATTATTTGAGGTTCAATTCCAGGATGATTGCACAGGATGATGAGAATCAATCTTACATAGAGTTTAATCAAATCAAAACAGGAACTAAGATGCAAATTCCACTATTACACAAAGTTCAAAATATTTTGCTTAAAAGAGGAGGGGAATTCCCCCGAAGAATTTCTGATGTAAATCTCAATCTATATATTAAGGATGTTTGTTAATTGGTTGGTATAGATGAGGTTCTGTACAATGGAAAGGTTATGACAATTGAGAGGGAAGGTTTGCCTAGAATCACGAGAAAGGTTTTTGGTAATTATCCAAAGTATCAACTTGTGACTTCTCACATTGGAAGAAAAAGCTTTGCCACAAACTTCTATGAAAAGATTTCTATTACTTACTTGTTAAACTTTACTGGACATAAGACAGAGAGACAACTTCTTACATACATAAGTAAGACAGATGTGGAGAAAGCGAAATCAACTGCGAAAATTTTTAAAGTCTTGGTTTTAAGAGGTTTATACCAAGCTGACAAATTACTAATAAATAATATTTTCATACTTTTGATAAACCTATTTAATAGCCAGTTTTTATGACTATCTATAGGAAGTTACAGGCTATGGATTGATAGTCAAGTTATAATATGAAACCTTTTTGAATTGCTTCAGACTTGAAATCGAGGGGAAAAGGAAGCTCTTAGATTGTTCAGTCTATAACTCTTCATAAGAAGAAAAAACATAAGTTGTTGAATCCATATTAGATTTCGTGGAAGAATTAGTGTAAATTATGAAATAGTTACTGTGTTGGAAGATAGAAGATTAAATTGGGTTAAGTCGGTTTACCCTGACTTTAGTGACAAGAAACATTTTTATGAAAATGTTTATAAACCTGAGAACTTAATTTATAGAGATTTCTTTATTGAGCAGCCAAAGCGATATAAAAGCAAAATTAATCCTCAATGTATTGTCGGAATCAGCTATGGATTTGCTTACAATTGTTACAGGAAAATAAACTGGCATCAACTGTTAAATGAACTACATAGGTTTGATAGAATCATGAAAAACTTTAGTTCAAAGGAAGATGTTATAGACAATCATGTCAATCATAAATATGGAGGTGCTGAAGGAAAAGATGTCCTTAAGTTCGGTAGTCATTATTTTACCACTTCAGGTCAGCACAGACTTTGTTTAGCTAAGTTTTTGGACTTAGAAAGTGTTGAAGTAGAGGTATCTGAATTTAAATTAGATAAAGCAAGAATCGTTAGATTTAAGATATTAAAAACAGGTATTGAAAAACTACATAAATACAAATTGATTGAGGATTATACATTTGATGATTTGGTAAAAGCATCTGAATTCGAACATCTTTACTTAAATAAGTTTTCTGCGAATTTCAGAATCCGCATTGTTCTTTTACCTAAGTTTATTGACTACTACGAAAAGGTTCGTATTTTTAGCCCATTTGCTAAGCTCCAATTAATACTTGCTAACCATCTATACCCAAATCGGATTAATGAAACGGTGGATATCTCTGAAGTAAAAGATTTTAGAAGAGCTAACTTTTCAATAATAAAACATAAAAGTAATTTAAGGGTTGAAATTTAATTGTTAGAATATCAGAGGTTTTAAAAAACATCTTAAAATTTATTTTGTGAGGAATATTCTAATTTTTTAAATGTCCAGTAAATCAGTTGTGCTTTTTTGTTCTGAGATTATATAATTTTCATAGTATATTAGTTTGTCTTTAAAATCATCATAATATGATGAGCAAGCTGAAGTAATTAATGAATCCTCAAAAAAACTAATGACGGTTGGGTTGTTTAAATCTGATTGAGAAATTTTACACATTGTCACGTTTTCACCAATAAATTCGCTTGTTGTAGATTTTTCTTTTAGTAATAAACTAAATTCTAGTGAATCTTTTAATTTCGAGTTTACCTCAGGAAAGAGGATGTCAGGATGATTATTCTCAATCAAAAAATCAATTACAGGATTATTTACACCACCTATTCCTTCTAAAAAAAATGAATCATTATTTGGAGGATGATTCCCTGTAAATAGTAATTCGTAATTTAGTAATTTAAAGATTTCGATTGTTTTCTCAAAACTATTAGATAAATCTTTATTAAAATTAAAGTTCGGATTATGAAAGATTAAGAGATTTAAAAAAATTATATCATCTAGCTCAAAGCATAGATTGTAAAAATTTGAATTTCCATATGATTTTTTTACCAATATTTCAAATTTTTTAATATATACATCTCTCTTTTGATTGTAATCTAAAGATTTTATTAGTAATGCTGTAAAGTATTCTTGTAGAGATTTGTGCGGGAAAGTGTATTCTGTGCCATCTTTAATTAGCATTGATAAGGACACACTTAAATCATAAATCACCTTATCTAAATCAGGTTTGCCCTCAATTTTACTATCAATTATTCTTTGAATATTACTTTTCAAATACTTTAAATCAAAGCTATATGAACCTTCAAAAAGAGAAATGTAAGAAAACCAACATAAAAGCTTTTCCAACTCTTCATTTTTTAATCCAGACTGTCTTTCATGTTGCCAGCCTCCAGACTTTGAAAAAGAGTCATGTCTTGTACATAAGGTATCAAAAACATTCCAGTAGAACTTACTTCGTTGTTTTGGTAGTTCAGGATAGTTTTTAAATGTAAAAATGAACATTGATAGCAGTAATGGACTTGATAAGTAATGTTTAAACTCTCTATTTATGGGGTTTTCAATCTCTTCTAGAATTTTTCTTCCCAATTGCTTGTCATGCTTATCTAACTGTAGCTTTACAAATTTCTTAATGTTAGCGCTTTTTAAAGGCTCAATTATATAGTTGTCGAACCTTTGCAGAGATTCAACTCCTGCCCCAGGACGGGACGTTATCAAAAACTTATTATTGCTATATCTATCTACGAAATTTTCTATATCTAAGGTGATTTTCTCTTTGTTTTGCGAAAAAATTTCGTCATAGCCATCTAATATAAAAATGAAGTTACCTTCAGCCAGAATTTTTTCAGTTATCTTGTTGTTAGGTGAAATATTATTGTTTGTAATAATTTTGGTTACAAAGTTTTCAAGATTACCATTAAATGTATTAAACTGACGCAATTCAATTAGTATAGGTACTGATTTACTATCCTTAACACTTGACATGAAGAGATGCTTTGTAAGCATACTCTTACCACTACCAGCATTACCAGAGATAGATACATATTTTTTGTCTTCTAATAACTCAATTGAATTTTTTATTAATTTTTTAGAAGGTGTAGTAATAGAAACTGGATAGAAGACTTCATAAAACGGAACCCTAGTATCTCTATGAATGAATGTTTTAATTTTAGAAAACTTTTCAATATAGTTATCAATATAGTTTACTAATCCATTTTGGTATGTAAAAATGTATTCATCACCCAACTCTTTGGCTTTTGTGAAAAGTGGGTCTTTAAAAGTATTTAACAAAGCTAAGCCAGAGGAAACAATATCCATAAATGTTTTAATTAAAGTGTATTACAATTCAGTTGAAATTAAATCATAAACTAAGTTATTGTGATTTAAGCAATTTAGATTTTGAAACTAATTAAGTTCTTCTGCGGTGAATTGCTCTATATACCTAACGATTGTTCGGCTAGAAATTTGATATTTATACTTAGTTTCTATCGTATCACTAATTAAATTTGCTAATCCATGTTTACTAGAAATAGGATTACCACTATCGCTTTTAAATTCATTGTAAAGTAATCTGACTAATTCTTTTATCTGTTTAGTACTTTCGAACTCTTCTTTTTTAACATCTTTTAGATTTGCATTTGAGATATTTTTTATTTCTCTTTGCATCTCATTGAGCTTTTCTAAAATGTATTGATTTTCTGACACAGTTTTGGTGTCTAATTCTTTAATAACAAATTTCCCAAAGTCTTGTAGATACATGGAGTGATTAGCCTCCTTTGATTTTTTGAAAGTAGCTTTTAGCTTTACAAATAAATCTTTTTTAAATTCTTCAATTGATGAAAAACGTAAGTCCTTTCGATAATTAACATGTTCTACAGGGCTAGTGTCGAATGAATAACCAGTTTCATTATCTTTTATTATTACTGCTGCTTTATCAAATGCAAACCTTAATCCTAATTCAAACATAACATTCGGATTTTTTGAACTGACATCACAAATTACTATGTCATCATAGAATACATTTTGTACAATCGTTTTTTGAATTACATGTGTCTCTTCACTTTCACTGACAAGTCTGGTTCTAAATCCTGCTTCTTCAGCAACAGATGTTATAATTTTTTTGACTTCTTTCCAATGCCCAGATGGATAACCTTCTGTATCAGCAATTGGCATTATTAAACCACATACTGGACGCTTGTCTTCTTTCTGACTGTTAGCTTTCTCTTGTGCATTATCATCATTTTCTAATTCGTCACTTTTTTTGGTCATGGTTAAATTTTTATAAAACAAATATAACAAAAATACTTATGTAAGATTCTATAGATGAAAAGTAAGCAGAATGAACTTAAGAATTCTCATCATATAATTTTCATAATAATTTAAAACAAATTTTAATGTGACAAGTTTTGTCGTTACCCTTATCTACTTTGGCTAAAATTAAGTTTATGACTGTCTGTAATTTTCACAATTCATTGAATTTTCGTAAAATTGCAAGCCCTCACTTACACAAAAAATATTAGTTTCTATGATGAAAAAACTACAGGTTTTGACTTTGCTATGTATCGGTATATGTGGATTTGGGCAGATTCCTAATTTCCCCACTTCCCAAGCTCCTAATCCAAGTAATCTGGGTAACTTTTCCAATCCAAACTATGAAAGCCCTGCAAGGTCTACCATACCCTCTGTTCCTCACGGTGGCTTACACAGTCAAAGAAGCTCACAGATAGAACAACGGAACATGGCAATAGTTCAGGAGGATTTTAAAAGAGTTGCTCAGGAACAAGAACTTACAACCAAACAGCAGGAATATACAGGATTGCAAGCCTTAGAGGATTCTTACTACAACTTGCCCTCTTTATCAGGAAAAGCAGGAACTCAGTCTTATTATGATGCTTACAATCAATTAGCCTCTCTCAATACTGACAACTACACAGTAAGTGAAGCCAATTTCATTGTGGAAAATGCTTACTACAGGGGCAAACAAAATTTTAATCAATTTAAATCTGGAATTCAGAAAACTGCAAAGCAACTTTTGCAGAAAATGAAAGAAAGAAAAGAGGACATAGAAAGTAACACAGATAAAAATCTAATGATATTTGAATACTTCTCTAAAGATATGAAGCTGGGAGGAGTTCAACATAAAGCCTATAAATATGATTTTGATGATTATATGGGGCAGAAAGACCATTCCAAAATGTTTGTTTCCAAACTGTTAAAAACAGGTTCAGGACAATGCCATTCGATGCCTTTGTTGTATCTGATGTTGGCAGAAGAAATGAATACAGAAGCCTCTTTAGCTTATGCCCCTAATCATATTTATATCAAGTTTCTGGATGAAGAAGGAGAATGGCAAAATGCAGAACTTACCAATGGTATTTTTACAGCCAATTCTTTAATATTGGAATCAGGCTATATAAAATCTGAAGCTTTACAGAATGATATTTACATGAAAAGCCTGAGTAAAAAAGAATTGTTAGCCCAGTTCTATGCAGATTTAGCCAATGGATATGCTCATAAGTACGGTATGGATGAGTTTGTGGGAAAAACTTTGGATAAGGCACTTGAATACTCACCCAATAACATTTATGCAAATCAGCTCAAATCTATGTACCAGCAGGCAAGATTGACTTATGTAGCCAACCAATTAGGAATTAAAGACCTTGAAAACCCAGAGGAACTCCAAAACATTAGATTTTATCCTAAAGCACAGGCTTTACTACAGGAAACGAAAGCCCAGTTTAACAATATTGATAATTTAGGATTTGTGATGATGCCCGAAGGAGCTTACGAGCAGTGGCTGGGTAATATGAAAGGTGAAGCTAACAAACAGAAGAGTGAAGAACTTGCTGAAAGAATGAGACAGGTTAATGCTGAAAAACAAAAGCAAAAGCAACAGGAAGCCCAGAAACAAAAGAAAAAAGAATCTGACCAGTCTAAGGAGAAAGCCCAATATTTCCCAATAGACCCAAAACATTTATAATGAAAAGATATTTACCATATAGAACTTTATTCCTATCTCTACTATTTTTATGGCTGAGTGCTGGAACAGCTAAGGCACAAAACAACCAATTTTATAATGAAGCTTATCAGACTATTGATAATATGCTGAATGACAAACAGCAGTACAGCTTTAAAGAGGCTGTTTTTAGTGTGGAAAATGCTTACTATCAAGGTAAGTTGGATACTGACAAACTAAATCAGGAAATAGCCTTTTTAAAGGGCTTTGCCAATGCTATTGTTCAGAGTAGGGATTTAACCTATAAATTGTCAGACAAAGACAAGGTAAGTAAATATGCAGCTGTGTATTCCATTATGTGCCAGACCTTGCCCATTGCTATAAAAGATACAGTAATCCAGTACAAACCTTTCAACTATGATTTTGAGGATGTATTTGGGCATAAAGACATTACCAATTTGTTTGTATCTAAACTTTTGACTACTAAAAAAGGAAACTGTAATTCTATGCCTTACCTGTATAAGATACTAGCAGAAGAATTGGGAGTGGAAGCTAATCTGGCATTAGCACCAAACCATGTTTATATCAAACATCAAATTAAATCTGATGGATGGTATAATACAGAGCTTACAAGTGGTATATTCCCACAGGATTCGTGGTTAATGGCATCAGGTTATATCTATTTAGATGCCATCAAAAATGGGGTGTTTATGAAAGCCCTGAACAACAAAGAAAGTCTTGCTTTATGTTTATTTGATTTAGCACAGGCATACAACAGAAATTTTCCAGATAATGATGGAGAGTTTGTATTAAAAACCATAAACAGAGCATTAGAAGTTTACCCAAACTTTTCTAAAGCCCTTATCTTAAAAGCTGAAACTCACAAAGCACAGTTTGAAAAATTGATGGATAAACAGAATTTGAGTTCCACTAATCCTGAAAACATAAAAAAGGCTCAACAAGACCCAAAAGCCAAAGAACTCATGGAGCTAATGACTAAAGAATATACTCACATCTATGAGATTGGTTACAGACAAATGCCAGAGGAAATGTATCTAGACTGGCTTGTTTCTCTAAAAACAGAAAGAGAAAAATACGAGAATAAAAAATTATTAAATAACTTTACGAAATAACCAAATGACTATGAAAAGAATTGTATTGACTGCTTTTATACTTGTTGCAGGATTTACACAGGCACAAGTAAAAAGTAAATCCCAGACTAAACCAAAGGCAGAGAAACCTTTTATAAACCCTGTAAAGCTAACTAAAGAGGAGAGAAACAAACCTTACATGGATGAGGTTTTGAAATCCAGAGACCCATTAACTCCAGAGGAAGCAGAAAGGAGAAGAAAGAACATTGAGGCTGGAAACCCATTTAAAAAGTATGGCTACTATCCTAAAGTAGCTACACTTAGCAAAGGAAAGTATTTAGAGTTCCATGACAAGGATTCTATTGTAAGCATTGGCTCTGTACGATTCAACAGAAAGACCAAAGAGATTGTTGAGTTCAGAGAAATTGATTTAAGTGACCCAGATGCACAGCCTTACTTGGATACAGCAGGGAGATGGTTTTCTCCTGACCCATTGAGTGAGGAATATTCAAGCTGGTCACCTTACAACATGGTTATGAATAACCCAATAAAAAATATAGACCCTGATGGAAGAGGTGTTCTTGACAACTTCCAGTTACTTCAAAATGGACAAGTTAAGCTTATAGAGAAGACTGATGATAAAACGGATACCTTGTTTGCATCTGATAAAAAGGGTAATGTGGATAAAAGTAACAGTGTTACAGTGGAAAAAGGTATTGTAGGTCAGTTACAGTATCTCAGAGATGGGAATACTTCTGATGATTACGGTGCATACCATCAAGCTATAAAAGAAAGTACTGAATCTACCCAAAATGATATGACCAATTTGTTTAATTTTTCTGCCAACAATAGTACAGTTGAATTTTCATTAGCAGATTTTAAGATAGGAGGCAAAAGATTTATATCACTACAAACATACAACTCAGATGCATGGTCTCCAGGTATGAGTCAAATAGGAGTAAAAGATGGTAGTGAGATTAGACTTACTCATAACCATCCAGCTAATCAAACGTATGAAACAAAAAGAGACCCTAATTTTACAGAAAGGTACAGTATGGGTGATAAGGGAAAAGTTATATCTGGAGATTACAAAAATGTAGTTTCGGGTAACAATGGTAAGTCTACAAACTATCAGTATAGAACATTTTTTCCTGGGTCTAAAAATTTATATGATGTGACACCTAAAGGAATTAAACTTATAAGACAAGCAAAAACAGGTAAAGATTTTAGATAATGAATAAAATACTTTTTTTAATAGCTCTATGTTTTCTTTTTAGTTGTAAAAAAGAAAGTAAAAATGAATCAGGGTTAAGTGATAATCTATACAACGTATTAATTGAATATCAGAAAAAAAATCCTATTCCATCAAATGAGGAAATAAAAAAAACAACTCCTTTTATGAACCCTGAAAATGCTAAATACATTTATGAGGTAGTTTTTGATACTCAACAAAAAGACACATTACTACACGTAACTTTAGTGTCAGGGGTAAAAGAAGTTTATAAACCATTTGGGGTTTATAAGGATGCTAGCTTAATGCCTACTTACGTTATTGATGTTGATAAAGTTGGACAAAAATTAATTAAAGAATACAAGAAAAAGGATTTGAATAATTTCACTTTTAAAGATTTGATAATTAACGATGCTATGTATCCAGAATACACATATAAAATCAAAGGGCAAAAACTTATATTATCCGATTCTGTAAGAGGAAATATGATGAAATAAAATAATTTAAATAGTTAAAAATTTAACCACTACTCATTTTTAAATTCAATCTTTATGGATGAAAATCAGAAGCTTGATATGAAATCTTTTATGGATTATCTAAAAGAAAATCTGGCTACCATCTCTTTATACATGTCTTCCATAGGAGTTGTATATACTTTATCTTATTATTTTTTTTGGAATATCAATATAATTAACTATTTGAATCTAAGTGAAGTTATCCTACTAAGTATGCAGTATTTAATGGGACTTGCATTAACATGCTTGTTCTTCTTGGTAACTCATATTTTTTTTTCTAAAGTTTATATTTTTGATAAAGTTCCTGAAGATAGAGGGCTTAGTATTTTGTTGCTGGCAGGAGTTGTAAGTTTTATAGTTGTATCTTGTGTTGAAGAGTTTCGAGTAGATGTTTTAGCCACATGGATAATTGGTCTTGCAGTCATTTATGCTTATGTTAAAAAAGGAAATATTAGATTTCAAAAGTTAATCAGATATTTGGCTATCATTATGTTATTTTTAACCATAGGTAAAGCCATTCAGGACTTCTATAAAATCAAGTATAGTGGTGAACTTAACCGTGAAAGACTAATTTTCACAATTAATAATAATGAGTACAAAGAAGATAAGAATTTATTACTTGTTGGGATGACAGAAAACTACCTTTTTATGTATGATAAAGCCAAGAAGAAAAAGCTTGTATTTAGAAGAGATGAAATAAAATTTTCAGAGTTAGAAAGCATAAAATAAACCCATTTTTCTCAATCTGCCATTTGTTTTGAATAAACGTTTGATTATCAATATTTTAATATATAAAATATGGCACATAAGTGTTTACACTATGTATAGCAACGAAAATTCCCTCTGAAATGGAGGAAATTATTTTATTTCAAAACCTCGTAAAAGGTCTATGCTTGTCTCTTGATTATAAAGAATTTTTATCTGTAATAACAGCTTTGTAATGTGAGTATATCTTTGTAAATCTCAACAACTCCTCAAAGTATCTATCAAATCTCCTGTTCAAAGGAATTATTTTTATTAAATTTTTCATCTCACCAGTGGCTAACTCATCAAATCGTTTTTTCCATAGCATCACCTAACGATTCCCCTATAAGTTCTTTGAGGTGAGGATTTATGAAATAATTAATACTGAACTTTCCTAAAGTATCAATATTTAAACTTATGATAATTATTTTAATTCCCAACCACAATTTGGAATAGGTAATAAAAAGCATGAATTTCCTGACGCATTTACTTCAGAATTAATTGAAAAGTATATTGATGAAAAAAAAATGACAGATATTATGATTTTTTCTTTGGATAATGATTTTTCAAATCTTAATTCTAAAGCTACAATTAGTAAAGATTACGAAACCTTTTTAAATGATGAGTATTCTAATATTGAAAAAGCAAAAATTGCGGAGCACGTTGTCATATCGAATGAGGTCAAAATCAAAAATGAATTTAAAGAGTGGTATAAAACAAATCTAGATGATATGTCTCTTTATTATCAGGCGGTAAATTGGAAAGATGTGTATGATATCAGTATTAAAAGTATTCAAGTTGGAGATTTACAGCATAGTATTATTGAAATTGATAAAGATACTGTAGTAATAGAAATAACAGCTGAAGTTATTGTGGAGGTTGATATTTTAACAGACGATGAAGATTACCAGTATTATGATTCTGATGATAGAAGTTATCATTACTTAGAAACAACAACTGAGACTTACAAAAAAGAATTTGACTCATCTATAATTATTTATGTTGAGGTTGAAGATGCTAAAAATTATTCTGACGATATAGAAATAGAGGTAATTAACGAAAATGTAAGAATTGATTTAATATATCTGATGAGCATTATTATTAATTCTATTAATATGTATTGAGAATGTTAACAACTTTGTTATCAAAAGAAAATAATAGAAAAATAAAATTTTAAGTAAATTTAATGCAATTACCTGTTGGAAAAATTTCAGGAGAAAAGCTTGAAGCTTTTTTCTTACAATCAATAGATTATCACATAAAATCATTTCATGAGATTTTAGCGGGATTCGAAAAAGTAACCCTTTTTAATAATATTAGGAATCTCGTTAGGTCTACAGATGAACTTATAAATATCCCATTAGAGTTATATGATGCCAATGAATGTGAAATTTCTTAAAAGTTAGTTCTGATTTCTCCGATGCTCAAAATTTGCAATTAATTAAAAGCACTTGGAATGTTTTGGAAATTAGATTTGGAACAGATGTTTCCCAAAGATTTAAAGATTTATTCTTAATGTCTTTTGCAATCAATGGAGCATTTAGTCTTCAAGGAACTTTAAAGTTTTTGGATGGGTTAAATCTTTATAATATAGAAAATAGTATAGCTTATTTTCAAAGTAGGAGGATATATTTAGGAACGACATTAAATCTTGTGTCAAAAATTTCAAAGGGACAAAAAGAGTTTGCTTATATTAATACAATAAATCAAATACTGCCAGGTTTAGAGGCTTTTTTATTAAATATAACAACAGCATATTATAATCTTGTTTTAAATAAATGTTTGCCAGATTTTGAAATGGAATCTAATGGTAAATATTTGACAGGAAACTATAAGTATAAACATCTTGAAAACTTCTTTTTAGAGCCAGAAAGGCTATCTCTTATTGACCAATTAGAATTTAGACAAGATTTGATTGGAGAAATCGAAATGTTAGAAACTAGCTATAAGAAGATTTTTTCATTTGCAGAGGTCGCCAATGCAATGAAATCATTTCAGGCTGCGTTCAAAAAATATAATATTGATGAGCTTAAAATCTACAAAGAGTTAAATTTATTTTTAGTGGATATTGCTGTATTTGTAGTTGATGATTATGAAATTGTTTTAGATAAATATGAATTTAACAGAATAAACAATAAGTATAAACTACTACAGCTATATTTAGAAAGTGATTTATATTTTGATAATTTAAACAGTTATGCTCCCTTTCAGAAATCAGAAAACAATTATTATTCTACTGTAGTTTTACTTCAAAGATTTATATATAAAGCTTTAACAAATAAATTATTAAAAAATAGGTCTTTTCAAATAAATTCTGGATTTGTATTCGAAGATAGAGTTTCTGAAATACTTAAAGAGAAAGGATTTTTATTAACCAAAATTGTTCGAATTGATAGACGAGAGTTCGATGTAATTACAATTAAAGACAATAAAGTTTATAATTTTCAATGTAAAAATAATTTTATTGATATTTCAACAGTTAACCTGAATTATAATTTAATAGCACGAAACAATAATAGATTGTGTAGATATTATGAAAAGGCTTTATTAAAAGAGGAGGAACGTGAATATTTAATTAAGAAAGTCACAGGTATAGAGGCGATAAAACATTTTCTAGTCTCACGATTTCCTGTAATTTCAAGAAATTCAAGAATCATTAATTTTAATGAATTGGATGAGTGGACTCTTGATTGATTTTTTATACATTTTCGCACTATAAAATAAATTAGTCAAAATTTTGTAATTGTTTATATTTGTAAAATATTAATGTATCCGTTTTTAAGATAACAAAATTAGAAAGCTGATAGAAATTGGGAACATTTTCGGACACAGAAACAAAAAAGAGAAAATGTAATTATTTAGAAATAAATAAGTTACATCTTCTCTTAAGCTTGAAAAGTGGAGTTGGAGGGATTCGAACCCTCGTCCAAACAAGCAATACATAAGATTTCTACATGCTTAGCCTACTATTGGTTTTCGACTGGAGGCAGAGAGCAGACACCCAACTTCCAGCTTATCTTCTGAGGTTTTCGATCTCGTTGCGAAGCAAAACGAGACTTATTCCTGCATTCCTATATCCCAGAATCAAACGCCGCAGGACGGGGCATTTGTGGGACATCTTGCTTCCCTACTGAAATCTTCGGGAAAACGCTTGATCTACTATACTTCGATATTAAGCTGCAAGAGCGAACTCTTCGTTGCCAGTTAAAATTTTGTAGCAAGGGATTTAAGAGATCGCGCTACGGTTCTCTGCATGCTTACTTACCCATTGGCCTTGCTGTCGAAACCAGTCAACCCCATGAATTAAGTGAAAACAAAGATACTAATTTTTGTTTAAATATCCTTAACATCACCGCGTACTTTTAAATAATCACCTCAGTCAGTGGTATTACTTCATCTGGGTCAGGAAAATTTTAACCATGTCCTGATTTAAATTATGTAAAAAAGTGTTGGGATACCATATATTTATATTCCAAGCGGCTCAGTAACATCAAGCCGGTAATATTCCTGAATGCTTATTGCTGCTGGCTTGCTTTATTAAGGTATATCAATAATATCCATGAAGTGCTGAGGTATTTTGATGAGGTTTCCCACTGATAAATGATGACTGAAATCAATTTTATGCAATAAATATTTGTGTTGTAAGTAAAAATGTGTATTTTTGCCATCCAAAATGAGATGTAAAGTATGTTAATAATTCCAGTAAAAGATGGTGAATCCATCGACAGAGCATTAAAAAAATATAAAAGAAAATTTGATAAAACGGGTACGGTTCGTCAATTAAGATCCAGACAGCAGTTTATTAAGCCTTCTGTAACGTTGAGACAAGCCAGACTAAAGGCAGCTCACAAGCAAAGAAACCTTAGCAAGGAAGAGCAGGCTTAAGAATTTTCTTAACCCACATACGAATTCACTCTTTAAATAGTTATATTTGAAGAGTGAATTTTTGTTTTTATACCCTTCATTATGGTCGATAAATATTTAGAATACCTGCAGTTCGAGAAGCGGTGCTCGCCCCATACCGTAACGAGCTATAGGAAAGATCTTGAGGACTTTATGCAGTTCTGCCTGAAGACAGAAGCTACGGCAGATATCTCCAAAGCCGATAAAAAAGTCATCCGCAATTTCATTGTAGGCCTCAGCGAAAACAATATTGCAAAACGGAGCATCAACAGGAAGCTGTCCACACTCCGCAGCTTTTACCTGTTCCTCCTGAAAATAGGGGAGATCAGCGTTTCCCCGGCCGATACCATCCCGTCCCTTAAGTTTTATGCCGAAAAGCAGATCCCGATGTCTGAAGAAGAGATGCAGCGGTTAAGCGACTCCGTATTCAGCCAGGTAACCGATGTGCTGGAAAAATGCATTATGGAAGTGCTTTACCAGACCGGAATCCGTAAGGCAGAGCTTTGTGGTATGATGTTTGAAAGTGTTAATCTAAGCGAAAACGAACTGAAAATAACAGGGAAGGGC
>Ga0265798_10000861_pt1 | contig 48730 bp, 34 predicted proteins | sample P3T30metagenome_FD_192430 | JGI IMG/M metagenome (GOLD analysis project Ga0265798, IMG submission 192430) | Plant litter microbial communities from East Loma Ridge, Irvine, California - P3 T30 | ecosystem: Environmental > Terrestrial > Plant litter > Unclassified | place: USA: California...
ACGGTTCGCCCGCCGACCCCATCTTCTGGCTCCACCACGCTTTCGTCGACCGCAACTTCCGCATCTGGCAGAACGCCAACGGTGCTCGTGTCAACACCATCAACGGCAACGACGCATCTGGCCGGGCTCTTACCCTCGACACCAACATCAACGTCTACGGTATCCGTCCTGATGTCAAGGTCAGGGATGTCCTCGACACCACTGGAACCACGCTGTGCTACAAGTACAACTACTAGAACTTGTTTGGCTTTTGTGCTTAGCGTTGCTTGGGTGGCAGTGCCCGTTTACGCCTTTTCGTGTTCTTAGCGCTTCTGTAAATATTTTATTAGAATGACATGTGTATCCATGAGAATGTCCTGTCTATTGTGAGACTATGTGCGACGAGTACGATTGGGTCGCATGGCCCCTTCATGTAATGAAAGTGGCTGAAACAGGCGACATTGTAACAGTACTGACGGCATGTAAGACATCGACCCCATATCCTCATCTTTGCAGGTTCTGACTGTATCTCACATGAAGATTATTGCCAAAAGCTAGTTCTCTTGTAGTGCTTCTTACTGTAAAGCACCCTAAGAATATACGCGATGTTCCATGCGCGACCCTGACGAACAGTGGCGTGAAGGTAGATCTCCAGGGCGAGCCTTTTAGAAAAGCTCATCAGAATAGGCTTTTCCGTACTTGATGTATCGTTACTATGATGTGACTGAGATTGGGGGGAGTTCGCAATTGTCGATCGCAAAGTGAGCGTTGTGAGCCGTCAGCGGGCACTGCCCTCCACTGACGAGATAATTCTCAACATCAGCGGCGAGCTCGTCGTCCTTCTTGTCCAGTCGCCATCCAAGCACATCCCCGTTTTCACCAAGCGTTCCCGACACAGTCGCACGTTTCAGCGACAAGCACTCCGCTATCTCTTTCAATACACCCGGCCATGCACAATGCTGAATAGACCTCAATGGTACCTTGGGCTTTTCTTCTGATGCGTCGTTTGGGCCTGCCGTCCAGGAAATGTCGCGTAGCCTGAGATCCTTCAACGTGGAGCTGTGTCTGCTCAGAAGTGACACCAATGTGTCCGGCGTAGCAGAAAAACCAGACAACGATAATTTCTGTAATTTAGGCCATGCAGTTTCAGCAGCGAAAACGTGGCGGATGCTTGCAAGTGGTGCAGTAGTGTCCACTGACCCGTTCTCCAGGCCGACTTTGAGACTTTCGAGCTCTGGTAGACACGCAATGAACATCTCCAGGTTTTCCATTAGTAGTTCCAACGTCCATTTAGTACTTTGGAAGCGCCAGTCACCGGAGAATCCAAATATCGTGATGTCCAGACTTGTTAAGCAATGTAGTTCACCCGGCTCCCATGAGGTGAAAGCCTGAGGTTGTACTCTGTCTAACTTGAGTTTTCTCAGCGAGGTTTTGCAATATTGCTGTATAGTCCGGAAAGCCTCCACCCCTGGTAGAGCATAGAAAGCGTTGATACCTTCTCCTCTACGCAACACGGGAGGTACGGGCAAAGCGCGGGGTAGCGTATGTGCCACTTTTCTCACACCTCGGTGGGCCTGCGAAAGCTGACCGTTGACCATGTGTATCGAACGCAAGTTTTGAAAGTTTCCAAGCGCCTCGAACTGGCTCATCGTTTGTCTTGCGATTCTCTCGTCCTTTACTTTGTCACCATACGCCTCCCACTCTCGTCGGTCCTCCGCAAGCTGAGCATATAACGGCTTATCTAGCTCTTGTGAGTCGCTGCGGCGATGTCGGGGCATGAAAAGACCTGCTGTGAAGTCCCAGTACCACTTCCATTCGTGCATGCCCTCGAGGCGGTAAATATGCCATAAATTGTCGTCCCAGAAGATGGTCTTGACACATCTTCGAAGTCGATCATTTGCACTGAGCTTCTGCAAGCGATCAATGCTCGCAGTACTGTAGTGGAAGATAATCGTGTTGAAGAGTTCTTCGGTGCCTGTCACGCACAACTGTTTGCTTGCGAGCCGATAGTGTGGTAAATCGTCACGGTGGACGTATGTTGCGATAAGCCGATGTATCTCTGCGGGAAGGTGCGGCACTTCGGCTGTCATATTGGATATCTGCGGCAGAAACCGGGCAGTGATGTTGGGGTGCGCGCTTCAGGCTGGGTGTTACCGTTGTGCGTGGAGTGGAAAAGATCATTTGGGTGTCGCAAGGCAGACGCGGCATGATGGAATGCTGGGCAATCACGCTAACCACCAAAGCACGTGCCCTGACCAGGACGCGTTCCTTCCCGACATCGATATGCTATCTGGGCAGTCTAGGAACAGATAAGATTGAGGATAACGACGGGATACAATTTTCCATAGAATCACAAAAGATGCCGGGCACTGGATTGATCTACAAGAGAGCGCAGATCCTGTCTTTGTCCACCGCCAACCGAGCTAACCCATTTGGGCAAGGAGAGAGCCCCTTGCTTTCTCTTCCCAACCACCGCCCTTTCGCGCACTCAGCCACCACAACACGCCACGCTGTCGTCAATCACTCACACAATCCATCCTTGCACCAATCTTGGCATCGATGCGAAAATTTGTAGCCATCTTCGGTACAATAAAACGCCGAGTTCCAAGCTCCTGGCCCAGCGTCGCAGAGGTCAGTTGGGAACGGCTGGCGCATGCATCCGTGGCAGCTCAGAGCGTCATGGGCGTATTCCCCTTGGCAGTAAGTATGAAGGAGCGTCTGGTAGTCTTGGCCTGTAGCAGATCAGCCTTGCGATTCTCTAAGAGTATTGAGGAACGAAGAGGAAGTTGCAAAGGGGTGGATTGGGCGAGGTATCTCGAGAGATGACGCACCTTTTCCCCAAACGACTTCGTCGAAGCAATATGTGCGACCGGGTTCGCCATCGCATTCGACCTGGCCCTGAGCGGGAATAGGACTGGTAAGAGCACCTTGTCTCTTACTCAGTCCTTGTGGAGGGGCCGCTGCTGTAAAGACGGCGAGAGAGACGATTGCCAGAAGAAGATTCATGGTGGCGGATTGTATATCGATCAAGGGGTGAAAACGGTGTATATCAACGAACAGAGGCTGATAGATGTTGCGACGCAGAATTTAGATGACATGTCACTGGCATAAGTAGGATGCCACTGGGCGTGACGTGGTCACGATAGATGGGCGCCAAAGGCAACAAGGCGATCCGTTAACTATCACAGTATCTCATGTCCGCATGCTCTAACTCGAAACCGGAAATTGTAGCACGAAGACGTCGACTGAGATCAACTTTGTCACACCTAGACTCGATGACAAGCACGTGCGTAACGCTACGCGCACAGTTGCTATAGCATCATCAGGAAGTCATATCCGTATGATGCCTAGCCGGAGAACCTCGAGTCACAACATCAATCTCCAAAGACGCCGTCTAAAAGACAGAGTAGGGTGATTGTGCCCAGCGAACAATGCTCAAGAGTGTTGCATCCATGGCGAAGCCTAATAGGCAGAACAAGGCAAGAAAGAGCGATACTAAGCTAGAGCACATACACAGTCACATTCCAGCAGGAGATGTCGGGATTCTTCACCCGATCAAGTTCGCAAGGGCCTGAACTGAAAACGCATCATAATTTACACCAACGCCTATTACCCAAACACCATAACGCGATCTACATCACACCCTCAAAATCTTCCAAGCTCGGCTTGCTCTCCTCGACAAGTGCATCCCCACCATCGAAGATCTTCTCTCCCGCCTTACCCTTCATCAAGCAATCTAATGCCTCGCCAACCTCCTTCAACACCCCCCTCGCAACGTCCTTCCACTCCTCAAAAGTCACAATCTCAATACCCAACTTCTTTCCTCCATCCTTGACAAAGGCCTGGCACTTCCACTCCCTCAACGGCTCGCCATGCGGATACAGCGTCTCGAACTTCGCTTCAACACCATTACCGAAAGGCAGTTCTTCGACCCAAGCAGGTGCTTGATGGACAACTGTATCGAACCAGTTGACCTTCTTAGCATCCCAATCCGTGCAGTTCTCCACGATCTCTGTGAAGCCCATGGACTCGTAGGCCGCGGAGGTAATGTGCTGGTGCTGCACAAAGTTCAACAGGTCGAGGTACGTCCAGCTAGACTTGAACGGTACGCGGAAGGGGATGTACTGCCATGTCGGTCCAAAGATGCGATCAGCGTTCGCCGCGCCGATGTTCCTTCCCGAGACGACCTCACCAAAGACTACGTCTTTGAGGCCAAGACGCTGTGACAAAACGAGCGCCCATGCAGCTGTTGGCAGCGACCCGATAGTGATGTTTGCCGGGCGGGCAGAGATATCAAACTCCATGTATACATCCGCAGGGCCGCGGTGTGTGAGCGGAATGTCGGGCTTCAGGACAGACATCTGGGAGCCAGAGAGAAGGTTCTGCCAGTAAGGGATGGCTTTTGGCATGTTGTCTAGAACCACGTGGTTTACGTGCTTGCTGAATGGTATCGTCTCTGGTACGTCGGTGCCTGCGTATAGCGCGGAGAGCTGCTCGTACAGGATGGGAAGACAGATCTCGTCGTATTGGGCGTGGGAGATGCGGAAGACGAGGGTGGAAGCGCCGGTCCTTGCGCTTGTGAAGAGGGTGAAGGACACGAATGACGAGCCATGCGGTTTGGGAGCTTGGATGTCGTGTTTTGTGAAGGCTTGGGCGACTGTGTCGATGTCTTCGTTGTCTGGTACTGCGATCTCGGTGTAGGGAACTCGCAGAGAGGACAGCACCACGCCAAGTACCTTGCTCTCGTCTTTTACAAAGACAGTGCGCAGGACTTCGTTGCGTGCCACGAGCTCTTGGCAAGCTTGCTCGAGCTTCTGACGATCGACTGGTGTAACGAACTTGATGAGTTCGTAACGAAGTGAGTAGCGTGGCAGATCGACGGTACCCTCGACAGCGAGTTGCTGGAGCGGCCTGGCAGGGTATATATCCGCAATCTGCCATGTCTGATCTTGCAGGTATGCACCGATGCGGTCGGCACTGTATAGCGACGCTTCCTTACCGAGCGCGGCGAAAGCTGCATCGATGTTCACGTTAGTCTGCGATGCATTTGCTTCCGCCGCGGACGAAGCAAGCTCGGAAAGAGATTGGCTTTGGAAGACTTGCGCGACGGTGATGTTGAGACCCTGGGCGCGTGCGTCGGATACGAGACGCATGGCACCGATGGAGTCGCCTCCAAGCTCGAAGAAGCTGTCGCTGCCGTTGATCTCGCTCTTGGGCATACCAAGAATGCGGCTGAGGATATCCAACAGCTTATCTTCTTTCTCGTTGCTGGTCGAAGCCGCCAACTCGGACAACGACTGGCTCTGGAAGACTTGAGCCACGGTCAGATTCAAGCCTTGTGCGCGCGCATCGGACACGAGGCGCATTGCACCAATGGAGTCACCACCCAGTTCGAAGAAGCTGTCGTTGGGCTTGATCTCGGTCTCTGGCATACCGAGGATACGACTGAGAATACTGCACAGCTTCTGCTCGTTTGGCGACGACGCCTTTGACTTGGCATCTTGAGTCGGGCTGTCGATTGGCGAGGTGCCTACACCACTGTCGCTCATGACACCTCGCGGCCTCATCGCCTCTGCATCTCGAGCCTCGGCAGGATCGAGAACAGCCACATCGCCCAGCTTGCTCTCGGGGTTACCCAAGAACGCCGTGATGATGCGGTTGAACACGACAAGTACCCTCTCCATAGCGTCCTTGCTGATGCACTTTGAATCGAAGCTAGCCATGACCAAGAAGCCGTTCTCGTCCAATGTGCACACGAGCATGAGTGCGTATGTGTTGAACTTGAGTGCTTCACGTGCAGCTTCTGCGTCATCAGCGGGAAGGAAAGTATTAGCAGGGGCAGTCTCCATATCGACAGGAGCGCCGTCGTCGTCCTCTCTGGGATGCAAAACAAGACCCGTGCGCAGATCGCATGCTACTCGTGCGTCCTTGCTTAGACGGCGGATATTTTGCAAGCCCAAGTGCTCATGCGGGATCTGCTGCACAGTCTGCGCGTGAACGGCTTGGAGATACTCAGCGATTGGTCGGTCGAGGTTCAACCGGACGCGAATGGGAACCGTTGTGATCATGGGTCCTTCGATCTCCACAATCGCGTGTACGGGCGCGGAACGACCGGTCAACGTCTCTCCGAACACGACATCGGGATGGCCCATGTACAACGATGAGGTCAATGCCCAAGCTCCGCGGATGATAGTTGCCAGAGTGAGCTTGTTGTGCGCTGATGTTGGGACGGTAACGTAGTGTTCGAGCAATGAGTCGGCTTGGGTAACATACCCCTTCTGTGGTAGGGGAGGAAATTGATGCGGGTTGACGCCGTTCAATCGCTCTTTCCAGTAGTCTCGAGCTACAGCTGGGTCAAGGCTGGTGAGGTGCTTGATGAAATGCTTAAAAGATACAGGTCTTTCAGTCTTGAGGCCATTGAAAGCGCGGTTGATGCGATCAAACACGAGAGGCATCGACCAGCCATCGTATACAGCGTGATGCATCGTGATGACGAAGTGAGTCTTGTCGCTACCAGCTTCTTGAGCCAGACCGTAGCGGAATAGTGCAGTGCCCAGATCCATAGCTTCTTCGCGGTCGCGTCGAAGATACTCTGCTGGATCATGACCATGCTCGCGCAGTAGTTTGCCGTCCTTCAGGACGACCTGGTAAAGACCACGGCCAGAGACGTTAACGATTCTCGTGCGCAAGATGGGTGAGCCCTGAACTGCGACATCGAAGGCTTTCTTCAAGCGCTGAGCGGTCGCTGATGGCAATGTCGCAACTCGCTGAGCGACATAGGCATCCTGGAACTTGGCCGAAAGGGCCATGAGACCTTCTTGAAGCGGCGTGCAGGGAAGAACGTCCTCGACTTCGTCAACTTCAACACCACACAGCTTGGCAGTTTCGGCTTGTGCGGACTTCGCTTCCCAATCCTTTCCAACCAGCGAGAAAGCAGGTACGTCGTTCGTTGCTTCTTCCGACAACGGTGTTGCCTTGGCAGCCATGGCCGACAGGGTGGGATTCAGCATGATGTCTGGAACGTGTAGCAACAACCCAGCTTCTCTCGCAAGAGGAACCAGCCTCATCGCTCGGAGCGAGTCTCCGCCCATACTGAAGAAGTTGTCGTTGGCACTGAAGTCCGCTTCTCCTCCCAGAAGCTTCGCCCACAAGGAACGAAGCTTGAGCTCCGTCTCAGTAGTAGGCTCTTGCTTCTCAGAGATCACTGAGTTGAAGCGCCTGAGATCTTGGCGTGTGACGGAGGTACCGATCTCGCGAAGTCGCTTCCGGTCTGTCTTGCACGACACTAGTAGTGGCATCTTCCAGAGCGGGATGTAGGCGCTTGGCACCATGTAGCCGGGAAGATCGATGGCGAGTTGCTTGGTCATGGCTTTGAGGGCTGACTGGAACTTGGTGGTGAAGCTTCCAAACACATTTCCGTCGAGATGTCGCATGCCGTTCTTCTTCTGCTCGACGAGGAAAGCGACGAGCGTCTGTTCCCCACCTCCACTGGGCTTGATGACTTCAACAGCGAGTTGAGTGTCTGCAGGGAGATGCTTCTGCATGTTGAACTCAATTTCAGCTAGCTCAATGCGCTGGCCTCGCAGCTTGACTTGCTGGTCTTGCCGTCCGACGAAGATGGGTTCACCGTTACCGTCAGGGTCGAAACGTACGAGATCTCCAGTCTTGTAGATGCGCCCATGTCGACCTGGATAGCTCTTGCTACCTTTGAGCAGGAACTCTGGGTCTTCGATGAACACTTCCTTCGTCTTTGACGGGTTGTTGAGATACCCGTCACCGACGATGGGGCCTTCGATGAGCAGTTCACCGACTGCACCCACTGGTACGAGCTTGTTGTGGTCTTCAGGCTCGGTAAGCCAAATAGCACATCCCTTGCGCTTGCCCATAGTGATGTATGGCTTAGCAGCCACGTTGTCGTTGATGGTCGCACCAACCGTGGCTTCCGATGGTCCATAAGCATTGACGACCCTGGTCCTTTGACCCCACGACATCGCATCGCTAGTCGATACTCCTTCGCCACCTAGCGCGATGGAATCCAAGTGATCGAGGATGTCTACGTCCAGCGTTCGAGCGACCGAAGGAGTCATGCCGGCGAATGTCACGCGCATGTCGCGCATGGCACCGCTCATGTCGTTCATCCGACGTTCATCGGAAGGTGTGCAAAGCGTAGCACCGTGAGCGAGTGTACATAGCATAGAGTCGATGCAAACATCGAAGGCATAACTCGCGAAGTCCAACACGCGAGAATGCGATCGATAGCCCACAGCATCAGCGCGCGGTATCGCACCAGACGTGTACTGACTGTGCGTAATGATGCATCCCTTCGGAAGACCCGTACTTCCACTAGTAAATTGGATGTACAACGGCTGGTCAGGTGATACTGGTGCGAGAGTGGTCTTGGGTTGCTGCGCAGCAGCTGGAGAGTACACCTTGTCGAACTTGGACGCGGAGATGGGGATGATAGTCGCCGATGGGGCGACACGCGCAGCTAGTGTAGACTGAGCTTTCGATGAGATGAAGAGCTTTGCACTGACTTGCTGCACTACTGCTCGTAGGCGGCCTTCTGGTTGTGCTGGGTCAAGGAGCGCGAAGCATGCGCCGGCCTTCATGACAGCCAACACTGCAACCGAAGTCCATCGCGACTTCTCGAAAAGTACCGGAATAATCTGACGCGGCGAGTCGTCCAGCAGTTGTAGGGTCTGCGCCAAATCGGTAGAATAATCTTCGACTTGACGATACGTCAAGGTGCCGTCCCAGGCCTCGATGGCGATCTTCTCCGGATTGAGCGCAGCCTGCTCGGAAACCTTCTCATGCATGCAGAACCTCAACTCTGGCTGTAAGGGATAATTCCAACTCCAGAGCTCATCGAGTTCTTCTTCGGTAACAGGCATGAAGGAAGAGAGGGTGTGATCAGGGTGGCTGAATAGGGTATCAAGAATCGAAGCAAAGAAATGAAGTTGGGAAACGGCTTGGTGGCGAGACATGGTCGTCGTCTGCCATCTTGAAGTGGCATGGAGAGAGCCCCCCTCCCTTCTGAATGATACTTCAAAAGTCCACTGGGTCATGTCAGTCGTGTTAGGGAAATGCTTGGGCTGGTTAATACCTCATGTAACGATCCATCGTTAAGGAAAAGAGTAGCATTGTGCGCATCATAGTCCTTTGATCGCACATTGCTAATCTGTGACTTCAGACTCCCGGCTGTTTGGTGGCTGGCGAAGTTGATATCGGTTGTGTTGATGGTTTGCGAAGCCCGATCACGGCCATCGACCGCGCCCCAAGTGAATTGATGGAAGACATCTCTCTGGTATCGGTGTATGAGTACCGACCATGCAGCCAAAACAGTGTCCACAACAGCATCTGAGGTGAGGTCGCTGGGTATTAATGCCCAAATCTCGTTGGCTTTCGAGCTGTGGCCGTTCGTATGCAGAACGTCATGGTCGCCATTCTGGGTTGCGGCCTGCTTGTGCGTCTTCGAGGCGCCATTGCTTTGCACCTTCTTCGCAACATGCTCCTCTGGAGCACCACTGAAATTCGATACATGCTCGCCGTTGCGAAGATGCATCTTGTCGCCGCTCAAACTGCTATGTGGTCTCTTCATGGCGAGGTCGGTATATATTTTTGGAGAAGGTGTGGAGCTGAGGAAGACGTGTACGTTTCCGAGTCCGATGAAGACCCCGGATACTTCTGTAGCAATAGCCAAGCAGTGTAAAGCCGCGAGTCCACCAAGTTCACCCACGATCTTCCGTCTCTCTCACAAACTAAACTCCCCACACATCGCGCCAGGATGAATCTCCGGCACGAGCACACCAGACCGCTTCAAGTGACCCATCATCCTCGGTCGGACAGCCGTCGGCGTCATAGTTTTCTCTTACGACGCAGAAACAGGGTCCACTATATCGCGCCATTATGTCTTTCTCGATGTAGGCTGTACTGCGCATCGCCTAACGTAAAACACGGAGGCGATGTCACCAATATGGGATCAGGCGCAGTACCACGATTTAGCCGTAAAGAAAAGCCTCGTCCGCCCCTGCACACCCATCCCCACACTTAGCGGATCAGATAATTCTAGCGTGAAAGGAGGCGTCATGAGGCTTCATCTGATAAATTTGATGATGTGGTTTCGATGCAAGCGCGGAATTGCCCGATGGAGTAGGAGTCATGCAGGGTTACGTCTTTGGCGCTGCAGATCTTTTTCATCTGATAACGGCCGATGTTCGGAGAACTACTCGCGTCCAATTAGAGCGTCAAGGCCCGTTGCTTGCATCGATCGACAGCGTCCACCGGCTTTAAGTGTCGTGCATCATTCGTTAGGGATGTTGCTGGTTGAATGAGAAGGGCCGGCGCTGCAGTATGCACGCTGTACATACGGGATACGGCCATCCCACGCGTGAACGACACGGCAAATTCTCTTGTACGCGCTGATCGCGGCAAGAGGTGGGTATGCGCATGGCCATGGTATTTCTTGGATTTCGCGCTCTAGCCGTCATCGGGCTTTATGACGGGACATCCCTCCGTCGGGAAGTTTCGCTAAGAACGGATCAGATAACTTTAATCGGCACATGCGAGGGGGAGGCACAGGCAGAACGGCCGGTACGCCTCAATGGAGAAGGCCTGGTTGTCGTCGGTGGCGTGAGGGTTTTTCTCGTCGTAGTGTGGGTCTTGCATACTAGTTTTGCGCCCTGTAATTTAGCGTTTGTGAGGCAGGTGGTAGTGCTTCAGCGACAGCCGAGGAATTGGCACAGCTATGGTGCCCGCCCTCCAACTGCTTGGTATCAAAGTATGTTGTATGCGTGACTGACGATCTTTGAACCGCAAAGCTGGGCATCGGGAGTGGATCGTTGAATCCCCGTGGTTAATGGGCGATAATGCTACCAAGTTCATGTCTTTGGGTCGAACAGTTCGCTGCAGCTGTCAAACGTTACCAAAACCTTCTGTTTCTAAGTTTACATCTTGACTGGCAGACGGTCTAGATCTTTCCCCGCTGCTCGATCACCCAAACGACACCACACTAAGTTGACGAATCGTACAACATGGGCTTCGTAGTCCTCCCCGCTCTGGTGCCAGACATTAGCGCGGTATACGACGTGCACTTTGCGGCCTTCAAAGACAGCCCGATCACGCGCGCGCTGTTTCCTTCGGCTACCGAGAAAGATTTGACAGACTCAACTTCCGAGTTTCGGTAAGTGCCGATCATTGAATCGCGTTGACTGTCGGACGTTTGGACTGACTAGGCGAAGACAGGCTCATACCGGCCATGTCTCGGAGTATTGGAAGACCAGTGCGACGCAGTACACCCTGAAGTGTGTCGACACCGAAACTAACAAGATCGTTGGTATGGCGCTTTTCGATGTGTACATCGCGCCTAGTGATTGGAAGAGAGGCGAGATTGGATGGTTGAAGGGCAAGGAACGTGAACGAGCCGAGGCACTTGTGAAGCCGCTTTGGGACGCGAGAGAGAAGCTGTGGCTCAATGAGAGATACGTTTACTGCCACGTCATGGCCGTGCACCCAGACTACCAACGGAGGGGCATCGGTGAATTGCTGTTCAAGCATGAGATGGACGTTTGCCGGCAGACTGGGTTGCCAATGTACATAGAGAGCTCCAAGCAGGGCATCAAGTTTTACGAGAAGATGGGAAGCAGAAGACTGAAAGAGAAGCTGGTGCACAGGTCGGAAGACATTACTCCGGAGAAGACCAACGGCGCGAGGGAAGACCAAGAGCTTCCGTTATTCGTCTGGCTGCCGGAAGGCGGGGAGAAGAGACTGCCAAAGTCTGTGGAGCTGGCGTGAATCTGACATGGTGAAAAGCGATATAACGATATATATTATGAACAAATCTATCCAAGCATTTGATGGAGAGCATTGACGCGGTAGCTCTCACTGCGTTGCACCAACTCTTCGTGACGTCCTTGGTCCACTACTTTACCTGCCTCGACCAAGAAGATCACATCGGCCCTGGCAATCGTCCTCAGTCGATGCGCGATCGCGATAACGGTTACACCGTGGCCCTTGACAGCCCGTTCGAGGCCTTGCTCCAAGGCCTTCTCACTCTCCGCATCCAATGCGCTCGTACTCTCATCCAATAGCAGCAACTTGGGCTTACGCACAAGAGCTCGGGCGATGGACAAACGTTGACGCTGACCTCCAGATAGCTGGTTGCCCTTGGACCCACACTCGGTGTCATAGCCTTGGGGAAGATCGATGATGGTGTCGTGTATGTTGGCCAACTTACAGGCTTCTTGGATCTCTTCGTCGGATGGTGTGTGTCCAGGTCTTGCTCCTAGTCCGATGTTGAACTTGATGCTTCCTTGGAAAAGTATGTTCTCCTGGGGGACGTAGGCAATATCATCACGGAAAGACGCGCCGTGGTGGCGCGCGATGTCGAGACCGTTGATGGAAATGCTGCCGGAGGAGGGAGAGTAGAATCGTTCGAGAAGGGCCAAGACAGTACTTTTACCTGCACCAGATGGTCCGACCAAGGCGCAGAATTGACCCGGCTGAATGGTCAAGGAAAGAGATGTCAAGACCGGGACACCAGGACGTGCTGGATACGAAAAGCCGACATCTCGGAAGACCACCTTGGCGCCACCTTGTGTGGTAGCTGGTATTGGTGATTCAGCCAGTGCTTCGACATCATCCTGGTTCTTTTCCGAGAGACTGAGGTCATTGTGGTGGCCCCCAGAGGGTGTATCCTTGCCCAATTCGATAAGTCCGCAAATGCGCGACATGGCGCTCTTGGCCTTGGAAATCTCAGGTGCGAGTGTGAACAACTGACCCCATAGTTGTGCGGAGACAAGCATGGCGATGAGAATGACGAAGAACTCGGTCTGGGTGTACCTGCCTTCGATGATGTTCTTTGTGCCCCACCAGTAGGCGAAAGCGTAGATGAAGGTACCGCAAGAGTTAGCGACGGCCAACCAGACATTGGTCTTGAAACTCTGCTTGACCATCTCCTTGCGTGGCGCCTTAAGCGATCGCCGATAAGTTTGGATGATCTCCTCTTCGATAGAGAGTGCATGTACAGTCTTAATGTTAGAGACAGCTTCGATGGTAACACCGATAGAAGAGCTGAAAGCGCCAGCGTGCTTGGCGGCGAATTTACCAATAGCACGCAACTGCATGAAACCAGCGCCCAAAAGAAGTGGTACGACGACGAGGCAGACAACTGCAATTCTCCATGCGAGAATGTGGGAGAGGATTATGGCGGCTATGAAGTTGACAATGACGGAAAAGAGTGTGCCAATGATGGAGCCGCTGAAGCCCGCTAACGATTGGCCATCCTTGGTGATGAATTCAAGAAGCACAGTCGGGCTTCTTGATTCAGACTCATGCCATTGTAGCGGCTGTTGAAGTAGCGTGTGTAGAGACAGGTTGCGGACCTTGTAGATCAATCGTTCCGACAAGAGACCAAAAGATGCCCAACTGGTGAAATTCGCGAGGAAGGCGATACAGGCAAGCATGAACCACATTCCAGAGAGCAGTTCGCCTCTAGAACGAACGTACTCGGGCGTGTTGCATGGAGACATGGTGCCCATGATGTTACCGAATAGAAGACCCGATCCGCAGTACTGGCCACCCACTACGAGTGCTGCAAAGAAGGCCAGCATCACGAGAAGCAGGTACGGTCGCGTCAAGGGAAGCATTGTCTTTCTGATAGACCCCGCAATGACGACACCCTTGGTGTGCTCGACAGCTTCCGTAGCCTTGTCGTCGTTCGCCGGTACAGCATCAGGCTCCTGCGCACTCAGCGCCAACTTCTCATTGACGATAGAATCGGCATCGCGGGAGTCCAGACTGGTCCTTGAGCTAGTCGCGCCCTCGTCAGTTTTGACACTTTGGAGGCGAACCATGTCTGCGTAGGAGCCTTCCAAGTCCATGAGTTGATCGTGGGTTCCTTGTTCGATGATGTCACCCTTCTTCATGACGATGATCTTCGCTGCAGCTCTGATAGTGGACAATCGATGAGCAATCGAGATCACCGTCCGGCCGCGGGAAGCCCGCTCGATAGCAGCTTGGATACGTTGCTCACTGGCTGAATCTAGAGCAGCGGTGGCTTCGTCGAGGATCAGAATCCGAGGGTCGCGAACCAGGGCTCGGGCGAGAGCAATGCGCTGCTTCTGGCCACCGCTGACGAGACTGCCGCTTGAGCCGACCGAAGTCGCGAATCCAAACTCCAGGCGATCGATGAAGATGGCAACATCGGCAAGGTCTGCAGCTTCTTTCACCAACTGGAGGATTTCCACAACCTCTGGGCCAGCCTTCTCTGCAACTTTGGCAAGATCCTGGCCGCCCCTGACGTCTTCGGCAACTTGAGCAAGGATTCCGCTCAGCAGTATCTTCTCCAGATGGGCATGAGGCGGGCTGTTGACGAGACCGAGAGCAATGTTCTCCAAAATGGAGCGATCAAGAAGTGATGGTTCTTGCTGGACGAGACTGATGAAACCTCGGAGAGACTTGATGTTGATGTCCTTGACGTTGCGACCGTCCAGAAGTACATCGCCAGATTCCGGGTCATAGAAACGGCTGATAAGACTAGCGACTGTGGACTTGCCGCTTCCGGAAAGACCGACGATGGCAGTCAGTTTGCCTGGATTGGACGGTCAGCAAGATTACTTCCATTTCATTACATGTGTGCGACTTACCAGCTTCGCATGTCAAAGAAATACCGTTCAGCACGGGATGATCAGGCCTTGAACTATACGTGAACGCGACGTTGCGGAACTCAACAGTCCCATCAACATGAGTAGGCTTTTCCGCGGATGATGAGGTGTTGTCAATGGTGGGTTGGGTCTCGATGTCCTTGCGCAAGCGCTCAAAAGCTGAGATCGCCCCGCCAAACAGCGGCAACATGGGCGCGATCTGACTGAGGACGATGGCACCTAGTATCCGAAGTTAGCGTCGGAAGACCCAAACGATTGGTAAGATACTGACCATCGAGCAGAATGAACGTGACGGTGTAGATCTCTCCGATAGTTGCATTGCCTTTGCCCTCAAGAGAGTCTGCGATCCTGCGACTACCCTGCCAGTAACCCAAGGCGCTGGCTGAGAAGGCGATGAAGTAGAGCAGACCAGCCTGGACCGCAGCGGTCGTGGCCTTCTTGATACCTGCCTCACGAGCATCGCTCAAATGACTCTCAAACTTTGCTTCGAGCCTGGCATTTGCACCCAGTGCATGCACGAGGCCTACATGACTGAGAGCTTCAGACGCGATGGCGCTAGCAGACCCAAAGCAATTGCCGACCTTGGCAGCATACTTGCCAAAGAAGTGACCGCCAACCACGGCCATGAGCAAGAATGCAGGGATTAAGGAGACGAGCATGCCAGCAATCTCGGCATTCTTGATGAAGCCAACGATGTAGGCCGTGACACAAAAGGACAGGCAGGTCAATGCAACGCCAACCTTTTCGCCAGTACCACTCTCGATTGACTGGATGTCGCCATTGAGTCGAGAAGACACTTCTCCGGCCTGTAGGTTGTCGAAGAAGGCCATGTCCTGTCGCAGCAAGTTACGGAGGTAACGGTCTCGGATGCGCTGAGCTAGGCGCTGCGATGCCAAGTTCCAGCATACAAGGTGCGTGTAGATGCAAGTGAAAGTGCCACAAGCAATGTAGACAAGCAGCAGGATCTTGGGCGTAATGTTGGCCTCTTCAGATCCATTGGAGCTACCTTCGCGGTTGTTGCATGTCGCAATGTTGATCTCGTCGACCAACTGACCGAAGACGATTCCGATGAGCGGGAATGGCACGCCTGCTGCAATGGCAGCTATTGCGCCCACGAAGACCAGTATCTTGTCGAGCCATGTCGGGTCTGCGTAGAAGAGGAGGTGGAGGAAACCAAAGAAGCGCCTGATAGAGGCCCCCGAGGGCTTGCTGAACGGCATTGAGCCTGTGTGATGGGTTCAGAAGCTCAAGAAGGAGTATCTCGCGCCGTATGCAATGGTGAAGCTGCGCGAAGACGCCTGCATGAGGTTCATCCGGGCGCTATGGCCCCGCCAGGAGGCGATGGCCAAGATCGACATGGTGCAGCAGCAGGGTCAACGGCTAGCACAGCGTGAAGAGGCATAGCGTCACGTGAAGGAGGATGCGTGGTGGAAAGTGGTGTGGGCCGGTGTGGTTCGTGTGTGGAGGCTTCAGGACGTGTCACCGAGTCACTTGCATTGGGGTCTGTGCTCAAGTTGCATCAGATTAGATAAAATTTTGCACCATCTAGCGCCTAAACCTTGGAACCCAGAACCCACAGCTGCGCGCCATCATCCCGCTCTATATCCTAGCCTGGACCTGTAGTCCGGCGCCATCCCGTACTTCAGATGACCCTGTCGCTACCTTGCGCACGATCTCGCCAGCCATCAGGGCAATGTCCTTGGCCAATGCACGTCCGCCCTCTGACTTTGAGGACACCAGCCACAGCCGGCAGCCCTCCGCGACGGCGCCACGCTTGAACTGCACTTCCTCCAGGCTTTCTCCCTTTGGCCGGCAGCCCAGGATGAGCGAATCAATGCCCTGGAATAATGCTGTGCTCGAAAGCGGACTTGCTGCAGTATCCCTGATGATGAAGTCGGACTGTGAACACGCGGCAGCAGCGTCCTTCCCGATGATGACGCGCAGTCTGAACTCGCCCTTGGACTGGACTAGCTTCTCGTACGCGCGCATGTAAATCGTCTGGATGAGCTCTGATGCTTCCGTGACGGAGGCTGGCTGCGCGCTAGTCGGTTTGGCCCAGATCGAGCAAAGTTGGGGTTGCGCCGGCTTCGTGTCGTCGAGAACCGTCAAAGGGGCCAGCGATTCGTCCTCTGTCACAACGGTAATGTTTCCCAGACGCGAGCACGTCAGGAGATCGTCCAGCACCTCGGCAGTCTTTTCGCCTGAGCCAACAAGAGACACGTTGAGCCGTGGCTCATTGGCTCCTCGCAGTTCGTTACGCCTGCTGGGGTACTCGTCCATGGAGATAATCCGCTGCCCGGATAGGAAGTCAACATTCGGTAATGGCTGCGCAGCCGGACTGCTCGCTCTCGATGGGGAGGGTGCGACAAGACTCCTCGCCCGCACCACGTATGTCTTGCCTGCGCTGTCCTTGACGGCCACCTTCCAGCTTTGCACAGCATCTGCCTCAACTCCGGGCGCTACACCAACGACTTCGCTGCCATAGCGGACTTCGTCTTTGAAGTGCTCGGCGGACCACCTCATGTAGTCTTCGAACTCTTCTCGTAAAGGGTTGAGACGATCCGAGTTTGAGAACTCGATGAGACGTTTACGAGCGAGCAGATAGTTGACATAGCTGAAAGCAGTCCTTGGGTTGCGTAGAGTCGCCAGGTCGTACATGAAGGGGCTCTCCATTCGCGTTCTCGAGATGTTGGATGTCGATCCCCATGAGAAGGATTTATTCTGCTCGACGAAAAGCATTTTGGACGGTGTCTTAGACTCGCGATTGGCGATGGCTGTGGCGAGTTGAGTTGCGCCAAAGCCAACGCAGACAAGGTCGTAGTATGGCGATGAGTCTGCCATAGGTGCGGCAGTCGTTGCGTCAATTGCTCTTCTCTCGGTCGAAGTCATAATGGAAGGATGTTTGGTTGATCTGGAGCAAGTATCGATTGTCGCCCTCTAGATTTGTACAGCAAGAAGGTGTTTCAGCGCTAAGAGATATAGTATCACAGCGACATAACTCGATTGCACAGCTCAGGCACAATTTGCAGACCCCGCGCACTGGCCATCATCAAGGTATACTGATGCCCACGCTCGAAACAACGATGTCACCAATGGCTAGCGTCGCCGGTACTCAATGCGCGATACATTTTCGTCCACTGACGCCGACCTGCATGGGTTTGTGGAAGCTAGACTCAGGCCCACATGGGGTGGATCAGCCACCAAATCGGAGCTTTCCTCACGCCACCTCTTGACCACAACCCTGTGACCAGATTTCCTTGCCGGAGAATGGGTAACAAATCCCTCTAAGCCTGCGTAATGCGGTGGGCTAAGCTATACCGGATATTAGGAACGACCTCGGTTAAACATTCACGCATCGTATTCTGAGCATCTTGAACGACTTCAAGCATCAGGGTTATAGCTTCTCGTACATTGCTGTCGCATGCTCAACTTTGTCTTCAGCTCCTTCTTCATCGTCCTCAATTATCATCTATCATTATGGCGCAGCAAGCAAAGCCGGATACCGCGAAAGAACCGCTCGTTCTCAAGCTTCCTCATCCATACCTTACGGCATACACTGTCGTGAATGTGGCACCAGAGGGCCAGCCTGCTAGCTACCAAGTCCAGCTATCTTCATCAAACACCACCAGCAAAGGCATCGCTCCACCCACAACCTTACATAACGGGACTGTCACATTCAGCGACGTCGCGACCTTGAGCCAAGATGCTGTTCCACCGATGGGAGATAACAGTTCTTGGGCTCGCACTCGACGATCTCCATACGTGACAGTTACGTGGACCCAAGATCGTCCATCTGTCCCGCAGCTCTGGCTCATCGCCTACGCGTTGGTCTCGCTGCACCCTCTAGTTGAGAACTTCCGCGTGCTATTGTCAGGGAAGGACTCTCAAGCACTAGCCCAAGAGCTATACGCCACTGGTTTGTTTCATTCGCATCCAAAGGGTTCCAACGCGTCGGCACCTCACGATGGCCATCTCCTCTTCCGCGGAACATTCTGGCAGGGCGCGGCATCTCCATTCGGTGCTCGACCAGTCTGGGCACCACATCTCGATGCCTCAGGAAAGCCGATCGATAGGCGGTATCCTCCCTTCCCGTTCCAGAATGCACCATCAACACAGTTTCCGGCGCTTCCACGGCATACTCAGCATCCAGTTCGGGAACCGAAACCTGAGCCGGGCTCGATCATCTATAGCCGATGGGTACCACATCTGAAGGAGCACTTCACGATGGTGGCTCTCGACTACACCAATGACGAGCATCTCCGCCTTTTCAACAAGTGGCAAAACGACCCACGTGTCGCTGCGGGATGGAACGAAACCGGTACCCTGGATCAGCACCGTGAATACCTCCGAAAGCTGCATGAGGACCCCCACGTCCTCACCATGTTCGCTGCCTTCGACGACATACTATTCGCGTACTTTGAAGTTTATTGGGCGATGGTAAGTCAAGATCTCGTTCGATCCATTGTAGCATTGAACTAATACATGTCACAGGAGGATCACATGGGCGCCCACTACCAATCCTCGCCCTATGACCGCGGAAGGCACTCACTCGTCGGAGACGTCCGGTTCAGAGGACCGTATCGTGTCTCAGCGTGGTGGTCTGGCCTAATGCACTACATGTTCCTCGATGAGCCGCGCACCTGGAACTTGGTCGGTGAGCCCGCCGCAACGAGTAGCACGGTGCTAGCATACGACTTCGCCCACGGCTTCCACGTTGAGAAGCTCATGGATCTTCCTCACAAGCGCAGTGCGCTGATGATGGTCAACCGCGAGAAGTTCTTCACGTTGAGCCCATTCACCTGGGACGGGGAGAAGAAGGTTCGCCCAAGCCTGGATGCAGGCGCGAAAGCGAAATTGTGATTTGGCATTATGCGCTCCTTTCTCGATACCATGTAGCTATACCGCTTTCCATTAATGTAAAATGTGCCCATGTTCAGTTTCCGACTCAATGCGTGAGCCATTTCCCTTTCCGAACACGTCGGAACTAGCTTCCGCGCCCAAGTACCGCATCCCGGGTTTCGCCTGGAGACGGCTGCAACATTTGTGTTATGCATTAGACAGCTTCCGCAACGCGTTCACAAGCAAAATTACAACAACTACAATTCTCCCGGCTATTCGTATATCCCACGCTAACCCATGGCACGCACGTCACATATGACATGACCTCACCTCCGCTCCATCCAATGAACGTCGGTCTGCACCCCGGCCTCCTCGCTGCAGCATGCGGATCTGATAATTAGCCGCAATGTTTTTATCTGATCCGTCGGTGCATGGCGCCCAAGCCAGTGCGCACCGCCAGTGGACGGCGGCATACGCCTACATGGATGTCTTCGACCGCATTTTCACGCGCGCTCGGATGACGGTCACTACTATGTGGAGATGTGGTGTGGATGCAACACGTAACGGTACTGCAGCGACATGACAGGACAGGCCCCCGCGGGTTACAATCTCGAACTGGTAGATCGCTACGCCGATGGTGGATGTGGATGTGGATGAAAAAAATTATCAGATGCACCGGCATGACACCTGGGCGCCTGATGGGGCAGGCCAGTAAATTATCTGATCCGCTGGAGGTTATTGCCCAGCCGGATACAAGGCGATAGAGCATCCTTCCCACTCTCCACACCTGCATCCAACGCCCCATCCCATGCCGGACGCCTTACTCGTACTTTCCATCTGATAAAAATTTCTTTTGATCTGATAAAACTTTGCTCTGCATCAATGCGCCTTTTACGAGGTGGAGGAGGCCCACCGATGTCGCAGCTGCTGTACAGTAGGTGGTCCGTTTAATCTTATCAGATCAAGATCGAGCGCCCGACCCCTGTCAGTCTACTACCCCGACAATGGTGGCTTCGCCGCTTGCTGTCATCGGTCCCAACATGCAATGGGAACGAACTACACTCACGGGGGCGATGCGACTTGAGCGTCGATCTTTGCCTGGTGCGAGGAAGGAAAATTCTGCCCATCACTTGATGGTGCCTTGTTAGCCTGGCTGCGGCGTTGCGTCCGGAAGGAGCAGGGCTGAGCGAGAGGCCGGCGATGGCGTGGGTAGTCGATCGAAACGTGAGTGATGGCCCACAGACGCGTCGTTTCGAGGGCTCCGGAGACGGCGAGTTGGGAGGGCGAGATGGGTTGCCCTGTTTGTGCTCTTAGATCCGAGCCATCGGCGAAGCACCGTCATTGAGCTGTTGTTATCGCTGGATGCTATGGCTGAAGTTACTACCGACAAAGTTCATCGTCGAGTGATTGATTGCCTTTGGGTGTTGTTGTATACTATTGCTTCTTTATTGTTTTCTTTCTACGCCTTCCATCAGCTTAGTCGCCAGCTTATACCCACCGTCGCGAACTCTTAGTTTTGAGGTAGCATTCGGATCGCTTTCCGCATTCGACCACAGTACTTCGAGACACTGCCTGTGAGGGAGCGACATACACACATCGAAATGGGGGAGATATACGACCAATCGCGGAATGACGCATTACAACGTCTGAACCAAACTCTGCTTCAAATCGACCCTTACATCCTACCTCCATATCCCAACCTCTCCATTGTCGCAGGACCATTGGACCCACCACTACTTCAACTAACACTATCGCAACTGCTCCAGCGGCAGGTCGAGTGCTACCCGGACAATGAAGCCGTCGTCATTCCCTGGACAGGTGCGCGGTGGACGTACAAGAAGCTATGGGAGGAGTCAAGTTTGCTCGCAAGAGCACTACTGAAAGAGGGAGTGCGGCCGAGAGATAGAATAGGAATCATGAGCGGGAACTGCGAGAAGTACATTGCGCTCTTCTTTGCGTGTGCGAGAGTAGGCGGCATCTGCGTTACCCTCAACAATACGTATACGGCGACGGAGATGGAGTATGCGCTGAAGCACACCAGTAAGTTGACTTGACGTATGACATGGAAGAAAGACTGACCATGGTAGAATGCAGAATACTGTTTACTACACCTACGATCGCGCGATTCGACAATGGGCCGTTGCTTGAGAAGCTCAGTCAAGACGATATCAGCTCCACACTACCAGACCTCAAGACCGTGTGCCTGATACGCGGTCAACACGACAGCTTCATCTCCTACTCTTCCCTTATCGAAGAAGCCCAATACATTCCCGAGCATATCCTAGACATCTTCGACGGCATAATAAGTCCCTACGATGTCGTAAACCTGCAGTTCACGAGCGGTAGTACTGGCAACCCGAAGGCTGCCATGTTGACACACCAGTAAGTGTTACCATATTATCTCAGATGGCCCTTTACTGATGTATACAGCAACCTCATCAACAACTCCCGCTTCATCGGCGACCGCATGGATCTCACACCGAACGACACCCTCTGCTGCCCACCGCCTCTCTTCCACTGCTTCGGTCTCACCCTCGGTCTCCTCGCCTGCCTCACACACGGTGCGAAGATTGTCTTCCCAGCCGAACAATTTGATCCAGTTGCCTGTATGCAGGCTATCGACGCGGAGCGCTGCACAGCCTTACACGGTGTACCAGCTATGATGGAATCTATAATGGACGTGCCACGGCCGGAAGGCTGGACGAGCGATCTGAGGACAGGCATCGTGGCGGGAAGTCCGGTGCCGAAGTGGTTGATGGAGCGCATGGTCAACGAGCTTAACATGTCGGACTTCACGTCTTCGTATGGGCTCACCGAGGCTAGCCCGACGGTGTTCAACGCACACACAACTGACTCGCTGCATGCGCGGTTGACTACTGTCGGAACGGTGCTGCCACACGCGCGCGTCAAGATCGTCGACCATCAGGATCGCGTCGTGCCCATCGGCGTCAGAGGCGAACTCTGCGTCGCTGGATACCAAGTCTGCCGCGGATACTGGGAGAATGCTGAGAAGACGGCGGAGCTCATCGTTCGCGACGAGTATGGCGAGCCTTGGCTTCATACTGGTGATGAGGCGGTTCTAGATGTGGATGGATACTGCACCATCACCGGGCGGTTCAAGGATATCATCATTCGAGGTATGTGTCTCCCTTCCGACAGCATAACCCTTGAGACCTGCGTACTGATGAGATGTTAGGAGGCGAAAACATCTATCCCCTCGAAATCGAGGAACGTCTCGTCGCACACCCATCCATTGCCCGCGCGATCGTCGTGGGCGTCTCGCACCCTCGCTACGTCGAAGTGCCCGCTGCCTTCCTCCTACACGAGCCCAACACGGATAAGCCAGACTTGGCTGAGGTGCAGGGCTGGGTGCGGAAGGTGCTGGGCAGGCACAAGGCGCCTATGCATATCTTCTGGTTGGGAGAGGACTGCGATTCCGAGGTGCCGTTGACGGGTAGTGGTAAGATCAAGAAGTTTGTGTTGAAGGATGTTGCGGAGGGTTTGTTGAAGCCCGCGGAGGGGAGGTAAGCACTGTGTCACGTGCCGACGTGCCGCGGATGAAATTTAGCGTGTTGCGGTTTCGCGCAAACATCACTGTTCTTATCGCGACTTCATCATCGTCTTTGCGCAATTACTTCTCTTTAGCTGTACACACCTTACCGACTTTCTGAATTATTTCATACCTCTTGCTCAGACTCTTTCCCCCGCTGACAGTCGTTCCTGTCGTCCACAACTTGACGCTCCACGGAGTCGCACAATTGACGTCATGTCGTCGTCAAAGCTACACCATTGCCAATGCTTTGTTTTGGCTCACGCGACGCACTGGACCAATGATGCACCAGCTATTACATGAACCCGTCATGATAATTGACAGTTTAGGCATATACAACACTATGTACCTCCACGTGCAGCTCCTACGCTCCTTCCACCTGCCGTTAAGACATGTCGCTGTCTGCCCCTCGTCTCTTCCGTATCTCTCTCCTACGAAACACCGCACGAGTATCCTCCATACGTCTAGCTTCATATAGCAGACTCGCGCCCCGCCTACAGCAAACACCGAAATACGCTTTCGCAGGACAACGAGCGAATATGGCGACCGTGAGCGGCGATGCGCCAGTAGCCACGGCCAAGACTTCGAGCCCACAACACTTCATGTGCACGAGCGGAGAGACGGACCCTGTCTGGATTCACCACTTGCCGTACAAGAGCATCCCCAAGTTCCCCAAGCTTGACAAGGACCTCGAGACGGACGTCTGCATTGTCGGCGCCGGCATCTCCGGTGTCTCAGTTGCTTATGAGCTCGTCACTCGTGGCCTGAACGTCGTCTTGATCGAAGGCCGAGAGGTACTTTCAGGTGAAACTGGACGTACCAGCGGTCATCTCGCCAACGACCTAGACGACGGCTACACTGCGATTGCGAAGAAGCACGGGGACAAGGGCGCAAAGGCGGCCGCCGAATCACATACCTGGGCGCTCAACCGCGTCGGCGAGATCTCCAAGCAGCTGGGCATTGAGTGCGAGTACCGCCATCTTCCCGGCTACGACTTCTCGCAATACCCCAAAGACTCAAAGGACCATGCGAGCGACATCAAGACTCTCATCGAAGACGGCGACAAGGCGAAGGCGCTCGGTATCCCCACGGAATACAAGGAGGGTTTCAAGCTCAAGGGATGGGAAGGCAGCATTGATCAAAGCGATGCCGTCATATACCCACAGCAGGCGACGTTCCATCCCACCAAGTACGTTGTTGGTGTGCTCGATTTTCTCAAGCAGCAGTCCAACTTCTCGTGCTACACCAACACTCGATGCATCGACGTGCAGGAGAAGGGCGTAGAGATCATGGGCATGGGCCACAAAGATGTCTACGTCAAGACAGCCGACGGAAACACCATCAAGTGTGCTGATGCCGTCGAGGCTACTTGTGTCCCGCTTCAGAAGCTCTCTGTCATTGCCGAGGAGGAGTACTTCCGCACCTACTGCATTGCTATTCGCGTACCCAAGGGTTCAGTCGAAGACGCCCTAATCTACGATTCGGCCGAAATCTACAAGTACATACGTCTCACCGAGTGTGACGAGAAGGATGACTACATGGTCGTGGGTGGAGGTGACCACAAAGTTGGCCAAGCCGACACCGTCGCACCCTTCAAGGAGCTTGAAGAATGGACACGCGCCCGCTTCCCACAAGCAACCACAATCGATTACAAGTGGAGTGGTCAGGTCTTCGAGCCCGTCGACCACATGGCGTTCATCGGCAAGAACCAAGGAAACAAGCACATCTACATCATCACCGGTGATTCTGGCAACGGTCTGACTCACGGCGTCCTCGCCGGAAAGCTTATCGCAGACTCGATCACTGAGCAACCCAATTCCTGGATCGCCGCCTACGACCCCAAGCGTCTAGCTTCCATCGCAAAGTCCGCAACCAGCATGATCAGCCACGACCTCCAGATCAACGCCCAGTACAAGCGCTTCGCTCAGTCGGATATCAAAGACATCGAAGACCTCGTACCCGGTGAGGGCGGTGTTCTCAACACCAACCCCACTAACCCGCTCGCTGTGTACAAGGATGAGGGTGGCCAGGTTCATAAGTTCTCCGCGCTTTGCCCGCACCTGAAGGGCGTGGTCTGCTGGAATACGACTGAGAAGAGTTGGGATTGCCCGGTTCATGGGAGCAGGTTTAGTAAGGATGGTGTGCAGCTGTGTGGGCCGGCGAAGATGGGTCTTGGGCCTGCGAATGAGAGTGGTGAGAAGATGCAGCAGCAGGCTATTAAGGGCTGAGTGTTTGATGCGATTAGTCTCAGGCGGCGAGTACGGTAAAGTTACTTTATGAATGGAAAAACATATTTCGAAGTATCATCACGCTGTTGCGTCATGGTGTCATTGGTGTAGACTGATTTAAATCTGAGCACAACCACAGGTCATGCAGAACGCTCTTTGTGTCAAACCTCTGTAGAGAAGCTTTTGGCTTAGGAGAAGACAGCAAGCCACTCTAATTGCCTGGCAAACATGCACCTGCCTCTTACCATCATGACAGAAAATATCACATCCTCTTTCACTGCCCTTTCACGCTCACCTCCACCCATTCCCCCACAATCACTCACGTCATACCAATAACAACGCGCACTCTCACTTACACACAACATCCCATATACTCAAAATATTCTATACGAATCTTACCTACCGTCGCCAATCACCACCTCCACACTCGCTCGCTCGCTCGCTCCTGTAGTCCACTCCTTCCGCGCACCCAAAATGGCAACACCAAACCGCAACCGCGGCCGCAGCTTCCAACGCGTCGACCGCGCGCAAAGCATACTCTCCGACTCCCAAGCCTCCTTCCACACACCGCGTCCCACACCCCCACCGCCACCTACACGCAGCGGCCGCGGCGTACGCGCCAACAGCACCGTCAGCGACGCGCCCTCGCTGCTCGAACAAGACACACCCGGAAGGTCCGCGAGGAAAGAAGCAGCAGCCGCAAAATTATCCGCACACTACCACTTCGCGCCCACAGTCCCGAATCCGTTTGCAGGGACGCTGGAGGCGAGTTTGGACGCGATACAAGCCTGGGGCCGGATTCACAGCAACCTTGGGACAAAAGGACTGCATCCGCTCATCGACACTTTACTGAAGCCTGTAGACAACAAGACAAACTGGCCTGCTCTATTCACCGCGCTTGAAGATAGGCCTGCAGGTCGTCTCCGGTATCTATGCGAGGAGTTACTTTTCCTGGTCACGCGGACGTTGCTGCCGGAGGGGATTGTGCAGAATAGGGCGCTTATGGCTAGGCTTTATGATAAGAAGAAACAGCTTGCTATGCGGCTTGTGCTGAGGTATGATATGTTGCGCGAGTGGAAGATGGAGCATGGGGCGACGGGTCGCGAGATGCCTGTTGCGGTTGCTTCGGTGCCGCCAACGGGAGTACCGGCGCCGGATCCGGTTCCCGTGAGTTTCCCGGCGAGGTTTCCGCAAAGGCGGTCCAGGCTGCCTAATATCATTGCGACAGTGATTGCGGCGCCGGCGGGAGGGTATGGGACGCATGGTGTGATAGCGAGGATGAAGCATCATGTTACGGCTTTGGACGATTATCTCTTGTTGACTGATGAAGAAGTGGCTGGGTTGAGTGGTATCGCGCTGCTGGAGAGGGTGTGGCAGGTTCTACTGCATTGGCAGTGGTTGAGGCAGAACAATGAGATTCTGGAGGAGATGGAGGTGCATGGGTGGGAGGAGCTGGAGGGCAAGGCGGATGAGTCGGAATGGATTGCTGATGATGTGAAGAAGAGTGCGCAACCTGGGAGTAAGAGAATGAGGGAGAAGGAAGATGAGTAAGGGTCGAGGATTGCAGGTGATTGCAGGCTGGCAGCTATGACAGAACTAGTGCTGCCTAGGAAGACTTGAGCGTAGAGAGATGCGTCGCGCACTACAACGCGCCTAGTCGGTGGACGCTGCTGTTCTTGCTCCAGCGACGGAACGTCTTGCCTTTCCACCAAAAGAGAATACCAAACGAACACCAGAGTGTAATGAGAGCCGCGTTCGTCATAATGGGCGTGATAAATCTACTACAGTTAGCAATGCTCTTACATGATCAGATTTACGCGTCTTACCCAACCTCTTCACTCCACGGTGTGATGAATTTGCCAAACCCGTAGCCCCAAAGATTCTTGTTGACGGTGATGGCGACGAACAACGAGCCTGCAACGGGCTTGTAGGAGTCAACAGCATATGTACTGACGATACCTGGTAGCGCTGCAACCTGTATACCAGCGCATGTGTAGCCAATGACGATGATAGCTTCCCAAGGCCACTTGCGCTCATAGCCTATCGCGACGACGATGTTACCGATAAACATGATGACGACATAAGGTATCATGGCTGGTAACCGCATCTCTGGTTCACGAATGCCATTGTTCTTCCTGGTGCTCCTTGCAGACACCCAATCGCTGAGTGGGCCAGCAGTGAAAAGTCCGATGAATGCACCCAGCATGATAGCGAAGTTGGTAAAGCCAACAGTCATAGGCTTCATGTTGTAGGGAGGTAGGGCGAGGACTTGGCTTTGTGTAAGGTTGATGGTGAGGAAGCTGGAGCATGACCAACTGACGACGAAAGCGGCGAACTCGACAATGGGGAAGGCGAATAGCTTCCAGGGAATCCAAAGGTCGAGGAAGATGGAACGGAACGGGTGGGCGTTTGGTTGGAAGATCTTCCACTGCCATTTGCCAGGTTTGCCGCGGCCAAGGAAGGGGTCTCGTTGAGCTGTCTCGGACATCTCTAGGCCGGCCGTGTTTGGCAAGACGGAGTTAGCTGTGTTGATGTGCTGGATTGGATTTGTCTCTTTCTCGCTGTCGGAGTGGTTGATATCTTCCTGGGTAGTCGCTCGTGTCTTCTCTTCTAGTGAACTGGGTTTCTTTTGTCCCAAATGCTCGGGCAACGCGCGCTTGAACCTTGTTTCTGGGAACATAAAGACCACCATCAAGAAGGAAAGGCCGAGGATGCCAGTATTGAGCCACCAGAAGCTGCGCCAGCCGACCGTCTCGGTCATTGATCCAGACACGATGGGACCGACCATCAGCGAGCCCATGTAGACTACCCAGTAAAGAGTGTTCCACTTCCCACGGTCGTGCAAGAAGAAGATGTCGGCGATGATCTCGGGCATGATGGTCTCGGCCGGTCCAGCACCAATGCCATTGAGGATGCACGCGCCCATGAACGAGTTGTAGGAGTTGGCCTTGGCGCGCCATATCGAGGTACCGAAGTTGATGAGTTGGGATGCGAGATACACCGGGCGACGACCGAACGATGTGCTGATTGGAACCCTAGCATTACTAATTAGTCTTTGGCCCCTGTATCATGGTCTGATGGTACTTACCAGATGAAGTTGCTAAATCCCAGTACCAAGATGCAAACACCAGTGAATTGGACTGCACCCGCCAGATCGGTATTGAAAGCTTCTATCAGTGCCGGAAACATTGGTGCTAGAGCCAATGGACCAAACCCTTGCGTGAACGTGGCCATTGATGCCGAGATGATGCATGCCATCTTCCAACCGGTACTCCAATTGAGAGGATCGTTGGGATCATCGCTGGGTTGTGGAACGAGGACTTGGCGATGCGCTCCTTTGACGAAATGGTGTGAGCCTACATCTGCCATGACCTCCGTGCCGGGAAGGATTTCTGTGTGAAGCTCGGCTTCGAGCTGCCGGCGTTCCTGAATTTCTTAGCACTGGGCGGTATCAATCATCTTGAAAACTTACATCTTCGTTATAGTCGTGTGCCTCCATCGTGATCAGAGCAACTGGTGTGTGAGAGGCTATGGTTGTGCTCAGACCAAGGATGCAGCGAGGTACTTGTATCGCTTGCTGTACGAAAAGGCGCACCTCGCGGGCCTATTCTGACTCAATCTGGAATGTCGGTGCTATTGCGATTCGACTTCGAAAACCAGCCGGAGTGCAAGTCAGACGTGGCTTGCCATAGAGCGCGTGAAGATGTCGGCAGGATAGCACCGTGAGCACCTCTCGTGATCCGGCAATTGTAGTCGGAGCAGAATCCAAGACAAAAGGTTACTAAAATGTGTAGACAACGGCCGGCCGATCCTCCGCTGAGCGTCTGGCTACTTATCGCCCAGCCTGGTTTCCAACAGCCAGGTTCTCCGCATCTTCCGCACGTGAAGGACCTGCGTGCCGTCTCATCGTTCATAGCACATCATCTACGGCACATATTGGCGCGCGCTGTCCAGTCATGAGCCTTGAGCACGTATTAGCCTCTGTTTAGCCCCGGTACGTCGACACATACCCATGTTCGCAGCGTTGTAATCTCGACCCAGGTTCCGGGATCGAGCGGCAGCGGATGAAGTGGGCGGCAAATGTCTCTCGAGCACGCTCAGCCACGCTGCGCGAGTTCACGCGAGGGTCAAGCTGACCGCACGGGAATTTGATCGAAAGAGTGATGGTTTGGTGATCGTGAGTGAGGTTTGACGACTTGTGTAACTGCCGAGCCACGCTACTTCGCGCTACGTCACTAGTGCGATGCGGGGAAAATAAGGGGAAGCCGCCACGAGAAGACTAGAACGCCGAGCTTACGACACCAACATTGACAGTCCAGCGTCACGATATCCCGCATGTCAATACGCCTCTCGACGGTATTTTGCTGCTGGTCTCTTCAGACCATCTAGGCTACAGCACAACCAGGTTGCTGCGTCTTCATACCGTGCGCGTCATAGCCTTATTTCCCATCGTCCTTTAACGTCTCTCATTCCAAAGCTCCCACGAGTCTCAATCTTCGCATACGAACCGATCGTGTACTTTGGGATCGTAATCCAAATAGCCTGCATACGGTTGCCATGAGAACTCGAAATTGGCTTTCTTGCCGAGGGGAGGTGGACCGAATTCCTTCCACCAGTGGCATGGCCGCTTGCAGAAGCATGCAGGAGGGCTGGTAAGGGATAGTCAGAACACGTGCTAGCAGCAGCAGCACAACGACAGAGCAATGAAGGTGACTTACAAAGGTCGCTGTAAGTAATCTGATATGATAACTTGTCTCTCGACGGAAAAATCATGGAGCGTACCATTGCGCTCATCGTACAGGATTGCCTCCCACTTGGTACGCGTGCTATGCTTCACATGTCCCGACATAGACACAGGTGGAATACCTCGAAGAGCCTCCAGCGCGAGAGTGAAGAACCAATCCAAGAGAGTCTTTTGACAGGAGATCAGGTTGGCGCGATAGTCCCGTAGCGAGGGAGTCCAAGGGTCTTGAGAGATGAAGCGACCTCGATTAGCCACCTTATGTATCCGCAAGGGTGTAGGTACTTGAAAATGGAGATGAAGATGGGCTAGCGTCGGGATGTTTCTAAGGACGTGGATCGGAGGCCCATCGGGTGACACCATGAGGCGCTGGTCGCTGAACCCTAGGAACATGAAGTAAATAGAATTGGGAAAACCAAGGGAGATGCGACGGAGCCATTTGCCTTGGAAAGGATCAATAGCGTCCGTGAGCGTCCAGAGATCACCAAAATGCGGAACCGTCGACGTCGTGACAAAGTTACGGATCTCCGCTCTCACCTGCTTACACACAAATTGTATGGGCATATTCCCAGGACTTGTGTTTCCTGCCGGGTCGAAGGTGTACTGAGTGGTACGAGCGAAGGTCCGCCAACGCTCACTATACATTTTGTAGTGTGGATAGCCAAAGACTCTCAAGGTAGCCTTTGGCGGGTTTCGACTACGGTCCCACTCCTCACGTGGCCATAGGTAGTACCCGATGATGTGTCCGTATATCATCGAGCGAAGTTCGAAAGGCAAGTTCAATAATCTAAAGGCTCGCCCATTCGCCTGCCACCAGCATTGCTGGTCGTTGTCGAAGGCACGTGGGGGTAGTGTTGCGAGCTTTCCCTTGAGCCAGTGCTCGAAAGAATTCCATTGATCTGAGAGCCCAATCTCGAGGTCGCTCAATAGGCTTGCTACTGGACCGCATGTAAGAGCCAAAGAAGGTCGTCGGCGTATATGTAGCTTGTTTGTCATGCCAGCTTCTTCAGAACTATGGAGCGCGAAGAAGGACCCGTCTTGAAGCGACTCCAAGGACATGTCGGCGATCGGGGTCCTCCTCCATACATCGAAGTCAATCTTGCGCAACTCGAGGAGACGGTCCTGTAAGATACGGTAGTCAACGAGCTGAGAGTCGTGTCAGCCTAGTATTCGAGTAACGTTCACGTCGCACGTACAAGCCCTGTCTCCTTGCTAAAGCCCTTAGTTTTGCACCGAACCTCAACCCAATTACGTAGAGGACGCCAGGTACGGCGCTCGCGGACCTGGACACATGCTAGAGAAGATACGTCTGCGATGTCTGACTTGTTCGACAACGATAGATCATAGCTTATCTTGACGTGAGGGGTTCTTGGGCTTGTGCCGACGAAGCTATAGTAGCCGGAAGAAACTTGTTGGATCTTTCGCGGAGACACCTTGAACCCGACCGTTTTCGCGTGGAATCTGGCGCATCCGCGGCGCTTCTCGGCAATGTACTCGTTGATCGTGACCGAGATCAAGTCCTTGAATCGTCAGTATTGCCATACATTAACCTTGTATGAGACGAACTTACTGCTTCTTCGACCGCATTTGAAGCTTCCTGGCGACTCGAGTGTTGTGACATTTTGCCGCTGGGTCTAGGGGTTGAGTACAAAGCGACTGATCATTGTTTGAGAAGCAGTGTTACGAACAGCGGTTTTATACGCGGGCGCAACGAAAGGAGGAGTGTGTGGCCCTTAGGCAGCAATCTGCGTGAAAGATTATGGTCTTTCTCTAAGTCAGTGTGTCAAAGCTTACTCGGGACCCAACAAAGGTAAATTTGGGATAGAAGCCGGAAACTTGTGATTGCTTATCGGCGAGATGATCGTATGTTTCATAAAGCGCGTTGCGAGATTACGATTTGTCGGCTGCGAGTAAGACATATAGGCAGGACATCTACATCGCATTCGTATTGTCTTAACGTGTTCATTCAAAGATATTGTAGGCTACATAGTAGACGATGGTCTACCTGCGCCAGGGCCAGACTCGGTCCAAAGCTCCGTACCTATCACATGCTGTCATAGGTATCATGACTTCTCAGTACCAGGAAGACTTCACAGTCGCACCCTCTCCTTCCTCAGCTAGGACACCTGTTGCACCACCGGCGGGAATTCGTGGAGCGAAATCGTCAGGTACCCAAATCACAGGCCCGAAACTCACCCCATGAAACTTTCTCATGCTGCAGGAGTCGAGTTCGTCACTGAGACACTTCGTATCCTGACAGACATGTCCATACATGCAGTCTGCACGATGGCAACCACTGCCCATCGCGCAAGGGTTCCTCTTTGTCATATATTTAACCACCTTGCAGATTTGGCTACTGATTTGAGAGTGATCGAAGGAACAATTGCTACCAAAGCGGCATTTTCCTTTCCCAAGATGGAACGACCTGCAAGGCGGGGCGCCACTTCCGAATTTCTCTGCGTATGCTTGTCTATCGGCGGGAGAAGGAAGCTCCATATGGTAGTCTAGACGATGTCCAGTTTCGTTGACAGGTACATGGCCACGTTTTGCGTCTCGAAGGTACGGAAGTCGAAGTTCTTGACGATGCGCATCCGTGGTATAGTTCGGCGTAGTAGGTTCAACGTCGCAATCATAGTGAGTGTCGACGTAGGAGAGATCGTGTGACTCGTTTTTGTAAGAAGCGTCAACGCTGATCAGTTTCTCTACGAAGCGCTTGCGCATAGAGTCCGATGTGAGCGAAGAGAATGGGTCTTTTCCTGCGGGCTTATCGAAGATATTCGGGATGCTGATAAAATCGCACGGCAGAGGAACGAACTTGGCCCCCGCGCCCATCCCGTCTCCCTGGACTAGCGTGACTTTCTTGGAAGATGTGCGCAACATCGCGAGGTATACGGGTCGTCTCCAAGCAGCGAGGAAGATGTGCTTGCAATTTGGATCGTATCGAGCTGTTTCAAAGGCATCTAATATGGTTAGGAAAGACAGTCCGAGATGTTCAAGTGTCACTCACTAGAGACTTTGAGCTCTACCGTAGCTTCGTCTTGAACGCCGATGAAGTCGAAGTCGGCGTTAATGGAGGAGAACTGAACAGCAAATTGCTGAAGCGGGCGAAGTAGATCAGTCTCTAACTTAGCTGAGTCGGCATGTAGGCGCACAACCAGTCGAGACGCCTCGAGGGCTGCAACTGCGGATATCCCGATCAAGTAATTCTTAATCGCTCTGTGAAGACGACTCCTGATTTTGAATGGCTTGACTCTTTCGAACTCGGAGTGGATGTGCTCGGAGGATTCGTGGTAGACGTCGTTACAGAACTGAGTGTAGAGTTAGCAGTTGATGATGTAAAAGTGCTCGTCATGTTGAGATGTACTCCAACACTCAAACACGTCCTAGACGGCTACATTATCATCTCCTTCTTTATCTTGCAACGTAGATCGTCGTGTATTCATCTGACTTAGGCTCTGGATAATAGGTACAGGGGAACAGCTTACCGGATGACTATGCGCATCAATCAGCACCAGTACGTGAGCATCGCCGCGTGAGTGGAACTTGGTGACAGTCTGTTCCAACTCCACCGCAGCCTCTTGGAGCGACGTCTTAGACCTTTCGCCAGGATCTTCGTGGGTCGATATGCTATCAGCGAGGCTACGCAGTCGCGCCGCCAGCTCAGCGACCTTCTCGGGGCTCGCCATGTTGTTGAGAAGATGAGAGAGAAGCCTCTGGGGCTGGAAATCTCTGTATGGGCGTCTCTGAGATCCCTGTCAAAGCACGTCGCTCTTCATGTTCACCTTTCACCGCGCCAAGGCGGTGAGCGTGCGGCGATCGACCGATTAGGAAGTCAACATAACAGACGCGACAAAGACGCTCGAATAGATCGCAGTCGAAAGCGGTAGAAGCAGATGGAAGCAATGGTAAAGAGAAGTAACGCAAGAAGTGGACCTGTCGACCACACGTGAGACTGTATAGCAAGTATCAAAGCACTATTGAAGGTCAATGGTGGTCGAAGACAAGGCCTTAAAGGCCGTAGTACTACTTCGGAAGCACTGCATATCTTGACGCAGTGCCCATGCCATCTCCAGTACCAAGACCTAAGAATCGGCCGTCCCAGCTGAGCAGCTTCTCTTCGCATGCTTGATTTAAATGTCTCTTTCTCCCTTTCTGGACAAAGCGAATAGCTTTCCAGCAAGCATATGCGATCAAGCACCGTTACCGGCTCGTGGACCCTGGGAGTGTCTGCGTCTACCAAGTGGGCAGCATGGCGAGAGAGAATGGTCCTTAAAGATTTCCATAAAATGCAACGAGATGTCGTGAGGACGTATTTGTTGAAGCGCAACGGAGAGAACTACCCGCGCGGTCGGTATCACTAGCGCTCTAAGATGACGATCAACGACGTCATCACCCTTTCCTTTTCCCACAATCCCAGCCACACCGATCCGCGTGGCTGTTCCTGTTTCACCATCCACATCAACAATATTAGAGTACCCTCTCTAATAGCATACTAGACTCTTCGCGCCACGCTTCGATATACTCGCATCAGTCTGCCCGCGTGGGCGGAATATCTGCCCCAGCTCCTCTAGGCCAGCGTAGCACGCTCTTGTGGCGAGAGCAGCCACCTGCTCACTACGCGCGAGTACACACACCAATAACGATTGCCAATTCGTTTGCGATCATCCTACAGTTTTTCGGAAGCAATACAACTGCCCAGTGTCACTGCTAAGTAGCCCTTGAACGTCTCGCTACGCCGTTTGATGTTATCGGAGTCGACATCGGCTCTGCTGTGTTGCGAGAGGCGCTGCTTCAACAGACCCAGAACAGTCAAAGGCTATAAGAAAGCTGATAGAACAAACATCCCGTTCAAGATACTGCTTGGTCCAGTTTTTGCGAGATTACCGGTGGTCAGCGTGCGCGCCTCGTTTTATTGTGGTCTAGTGCCTATGAAACCATCATCCAGGAAGAACGTCTCATTTCACCATCTGGAGCACTTTCACCCACTTTGGTCCCTTTCGGTCTAACGCAACCATTGCGGATCTCTGCATCGATAATACTCGTGTAGGGGCTGTCAGGCCGAGCGGCGTCTGCCTGCAGAACGTCTCCTACGCTCAAGTGCGCACACAAGAATGTGGCTGAGTTGGCCGTGTGGAGTAAGCTCGCGGTACCGGAACCCTGGAGAACGAATATCACGCGCAGATTCTTGTCCGCAGCGACTTGTCCAAAATACTGAGCCATTCGGCATGGAGATACAAGGTTGCTTGTGTATGTACTAGCCGAGATTGGCACACTAGGGCTTCATAGGTCAGCATGCAGTCAACCCCCCGGGGCACGCCCTTGAATGACTCCACATTTCGCGAACGCAGTCCATTCCATGCGTCATGTTGGCGCGGATGTCACCACTTCCGTAGTCAACTCCTTCCTTTCTTGAATAGCACTGACTATCCCTACTGCGCAACATGGATACCTACGATTCGACTGTCGGTACTGTGTCGCTTGGTATGGTGGTTATTGATGAGATCCACCTGCCAAAACGATCGCCTTTGATTGACGTAGCGGGGGGCTCCGGAGCTTACTGTATGTATCTTACACGTGTGGCGCTTTTAGAACGCTGATAGACTTACGATAAACAGCAACGCTTGGGAGCCGCCTATTCAAGACCCCTGCGCGATCGAAGACGGTGGGCTGTCTGGCTCTTGTGGGCTACGACTTTCCCGATGCTGTGCGAGAGCAGCTACAGGCCTGGCGGACCACTCTGCACGAAAACGTCTCGCAGGACAGACTGAGCACCAGAGGGCTTCTTGAGTACGAAGATGATACCTTTGGACGTATGTGACTGCCTTGTTCCAGTGATAGACTTTTGAAGCTTATGATCACCTAGCGAAGAAGTTCCGCTATACTACGGAGCCGTTGAAGCCATCACCAATCGATCTGGTAAACACGAATCTACTTGGATCGGAAGCATTCCATCTACTTGCACCGCCCGAGATTGTCGAAACACAGATACCAGAATTGATAAAGCTTCGCATGCAACACGGGTTCAAAAGCCGGCCATTCATAGTGTGGGAACCATTTCCAGCCGCTTGCACCAGCCAGAACCGAGCTTCATTCCTGAAAGCCTGCAGACTTGTGGATGTGTTTTCGCCCAATCACTTAGAAATGTCTACCATGTTCGAGGATTCACCCTGCGAAGGCTTTCAGCCTGGCCGACTGGAAACATATGCACTAGAGTTCAGCAAGGCAATCGGACCGAGCGGAAACGGAATCATTATTGTGAGAGCAGGTGAGCATGGTTCACTGACCACTCAACATGCAGCTAAGAGTGTATGGCTACCCCCATACTACGAACCATCGGCGGTCAAGGTTATCGACCCCACCGGTGGTGGCAACACGTATCTAGGCGGGTTTATTGCAGGCTGGAAAGCATCAGGAGATATTCATGAAGCATCTATGTACGGTAACGTGGCTGCAAGTTTTGCTATCGAGCAGATCGGTTTGCCTTCTTGTGAAGTGAGTGATGGTGAAGAGATATGGAACGGTACTCGGGTAATGGAGCGTCTTGCTGAGTACAGAGCACGGCTCAGCTCCACAGGAAAGAAATGAGAAGAATATACCACACAGGTAGAAGAAACCGTTGCAATGATCGACTCGACTGCGCGTTTGGGAGAGGTCCATCTAGATGACAAAGGTTTTGATCCTCCTTCGCTCTCCTCAAGAAAGCCTCCCAGCCTTCATTCCGTTACGACTGAACAGATTTGAGCTGAGACGAAGTTCTTACCGCTACCACCGACTACATCGCGTCATATTCCGGCTTTAACACATCCACGCATAAGTGAGGCTTCAGTCCGCGAACCCACGGCATCACGGAGAATGCTCCGCCGAACTCTACTCGCAACCTAGCGTACCAAACTGCATACTGACGCTACTGTCTAGATGCCGCTGTAGAACGGAGATGCCGCTTTAGATTGGAGATGCCGCTGTAGATTGGAAATACAGACTTCACCAACCCGTTCCCGAGAAGGGGATCCATGTAGCCGCGGGCTCAGCCCTGCCACCTCGTATCGAGCGGCTGTATAGCGTCTAGGATGGATTCAACAGCTCTTGGTGTGACGATTCGTAGCTCACGGAGGAATCCCGCAGCCTCATCACGATGCAAGGCATCCTTCCCCTTCGCCTGCGGTAGATTCGGATATCGCTCGTGATGCGGCTGACAAGACTTGGGAGATATGGGGCAATGAGGCAATACGAGGCTGTGGGCGTCCCGTCCTCGCTATCAGTAGCGCGCGGATAGGTAATCCCGAGCGAGCGATTTACCACCATCTTACAACGCAAGACTATCAGAAGCTTCAAGATGCAGGATTCGCCATTCGAGGGGCTCATGGAGCAACGCCGCCACCCTTCATACTGGGGAATGCTGGGTTCCTGTACATATGCTGTTGCGTATCGTGCAGGAGGCTGAGGAGGCTCAGTAAGTCACGCGCCAGGGTTCCCAAAGGATGATAGTTGGATCGTCAAGCATGAGGGGTTGGTGAAGGCTTTGCAGCCGTATGCCTAGATCTCTCCCAAGAAATCCTGACAGGACTAATGCACGCACACATGCAGAAGTCTCAGTTCCATGCGTCTCAGCTTTCCACTATAGGATCGCGATCATCAGCGCTCTATCACGTTTGAGAATCCCATTGGGTACCGATTGGGTACCAGAAAACGCTACCCCACCGTTGGAACGTGCATCTCCAGGGCTTGTTTTGTAATCTGACAGAACGGGACGCTAAAATCGCCGATCACTCCGCAACTTCCCGCTCTTGCACGTTTGCCCTGCTGCTGCCACGACTACCAACGTCAAGAATACGTTTCCACGATACCTTTCAGGATGTCCGACACTCAAGTCTTGGGCTCGATTCCGCTTGTTATTGGTACGAACTAAAACGACGACATGGCGGCGCGCATTCCGGTTCGATACGGAGTCGAATACCGAATAGATAGAGGAATGCCTTTGCCGCTTTGTCTCCTCAGGCAGCTTTGTAAGTATTCAGGAGATATGTATATAAAAGTATGAGCTCGTGTCTGTTCGTCAGGATGACCACATTCGTATGTCTCTTCAGAACAACTTCTAGTAGCACGTCTACTCCACGAGACATCTAACCAAAAAGAGAGCAACACCATCTTTGTCATCATCACAGCTATTCCACTTTACAGTTTCTACCAGGACACATCTTTGATCCCAACCATGCCTTCGTTCCTAATGAGAACTTCACACGGTCTCATCAGCATCTACGACTCAAATCTCAAGAACGACCAGCCCGCCCTCCTTCTCCTACACGGCAACGCCTCATCCTCCAAACAGTTCCGCCATATCATCGAGTCGCCCACCATCAACAAGGGCTGGCGCATCGTTACTCTGGACCTTCCCGGCCACGGCTGCTCGTCCAATGCCCCTGATGTCAAGACAACGTACTGTCATCGTGGCTACGCCGACCTCGTTATACGTGTCTTGCAGCACCTCAGAATCGAGTCTGTGGTACTCATGGGCTGGAGTCTGGGTGGTCACATCGCGATCGAAATGCTTCCTTGTCTCGCTCATGACGATCCTCCCATGGTGGAAGATGCACCTCGGATCAGCGTCAAAGGGCTCATGCTTATCGGTACCCCGCCCTCGCGTGGCGCCGAGCAGATGGCTCAAGCGTTCAAGATGCCGGCTGGTGGTCTTACCTTCGCGGGGAATAGAAATTGGGTCAATTTGGAGGCTGACCTTTACCTGAGACACGGTGTGGCAGCGGGCAAGGAAGAGTTCTATGAGAGGTGGATGTTGGAGGATGCGAAGCGGACGGATGGGCGCGCGACAGTCTTCATAGCTGATGCCGCGACTGGGACGAAGGATAGCCCGCCCAAGGGTTGCGATCAGAAGCGTGTGGTGGAGGCGACTGATGTGTTGATCGCGGTCGTGAACGGAGTGGAAGATCAGTTTGTCAACCTGGATTATATCGACGAGGAAGTGAAGTGGAAAAGGCTCTGGAGGGGTGAGTGTTTGGGCTTATCTGGGCTCGGGCATGCGCCATTTTGGGAAGATGCGGCAGGGTTTGAGAAGGTGTTGGAGGAGTTTTTGGACGATTGTGAGGAGTGGGAGGGTTCGGATTGTGATTCTGCTGTAGGTATTTAGTCTGCCATGTTCATGGTTTCTCTCCATGTACGCAAATCACTGATACCTAATGCATATGTAGTATCCACTACTGGTTCTTGTTGAATGTGCTGGTTCTATAACGCAGGCACAGCGCGGCTGAGTAACAACGTAGATAGTCGCAATGCAGGTGTATTTCCCAAACACCTTTGCTCACAGTATGTGGCAGGTAGTATCCGCTACAATCCCATCATAGTCGTGAGCATGTGCATTGGGACGCCACATCGCATACCATAACGTCCACTAATTGCTGACAACCATCTCGATACGAGGACATGTGATCGCAAGTTCGCTTCTCGCGAGGTTTGGATGGGGCGTAACTAGTCAGTGCTCATGGAAGCGCTAGAGCCATGATTCCGAATGCTAGATCCCTGTACACGTCCCGCCTGATCTACGCATGTCTGATCTAATTCTTACGACCTAGCAGGGCGTAGTCCCACTCCTCTTGGTACTTTCGGAAGAAATCACGCTCACCAATAAGGTGCTTGCCCATGAACGCCTCCCAATGCTCGCGCTTTTCCCCGCCCTGTGTCATGGCCTCGAGCTCTCGCGCTCTCCGCATGCGAACCAACTTCTCCGCGGTCTGCTTCAGCTTCTGATGTGGAGCAGCGTACTCGCCGAGACGAAGACTCTTATCAATCTCTTGGCGATTTAGGTACACATTGGTAGCTGTGCGTATTTTGCTCAAAGTCCTCCCGCCTGGGCGAGCTGCAAGTTTGCGATCGTTCAGTAAGGAAAATATCCCGAGCTCCCATTGATCAGGTGAAAGCTTCTCCAAGCCGTCCGTGACTTCGAATCGCTTGTACCATCTATGTTCACCTTTGGCGATGGTACGCATCATCTTGTGCCGGTCTTCGCTTTCCATATATTTGATGAGACTATTCTTGACCACAGCTGCTTTCTCCGCGTATTTGCTAAAGGTGGACAGACCGAATGGTATTATCCCAGCGAGGGCCGCGCCATCGGAAATGGACCTGGTTTGGCCAGTACCTATGGACAATAAGATGGCAGGTTCGTTCTCGTCACCCCAAACCGAGGCAGCTTCAGAATAAGCGCAGTAGCTGGGGTTGTTCTCTCGTATGCCACCATCTTTGAAAGTGGAGCTACCGTGGGGGCCCTTTACTTCCAGTGGCTTGAAAAAGAAGGGTGTGGCGGTAGTCGCTCGCCCAACCTGCCACGTACACATGTCTGAAGTACCTTCGTTGTAGGTCGTGACCCATGGTGGGGCAATACTAGGGTCGTATTGATGATTGTAAGTGCGCAAGAGATGTGTCTCGTCCCATCGCCGAGTGGAGATGGCAGTTACGCATATCCTAAGCATCATCAACAACAATTCTTCCTATATGATTCCAACACACTTGATCACCTACGTTTGGCAAAGCTGATATTCTGGACTCTGTAGCTCGAAAGCACGAAGCTTGGACTCCATAGGGCCTCGTCGTGTCGTCCAACTGTTCGCGTCGTCCGAATCGTCCGAATCATCCGGGTCATCGAGTTCCTTCTCACTCACGAGATCTTCCAAACCTGTTGTGCCCCACCAAAAATCATGGTCTTGATTGCAAAGACCGCGTTCGTGCTGTTTGCAGTGCTGTCGGGTCATCGATGCTAGTGCAGCCTCAAGATCCGAATGGCTGTACTTTGTAGCAAGTGGGACTACGTTTCGTGAATTTGCATACATTGCATTGAGAATGGACTCAAAAGCGACGATCGTTTGTTCCACGTTCATGCGAAGTCGACTCAGCGCGATGGCTAGTATTCTAACATAATGTATTAGCATGAGTTTGTTCTCGACGATGGCTAGCATGCTCACCCTCCTGTCGACGTGCCATACATCTTATGAAAATAATGACATGGACGTAATTCGGAAGCTTCGAAGCTTCTGGGGTATTGTGTAAACTGCCGCTCAAACCGGTTCTCACAAGCGGTTATCTCTTTCATTAGTTCCTCGACAATCAAAAGACTTGACCACGACTTAACTCCACCACCATCTGACGCTCATGTTAGCTACGTCTTTACGCATGCCAGCGGGCGTACAGACCGAGGGCGAGTAGACATTCCCCAGTTCCGCCCTCCACTGATCTTGACCATTCGGCCCCCGATTTGTCTTCGAATACTGGGTTCGGCGGTTTATTGGACCATACAATGTCTCTCTGGGTAATATGTAAGGAACGCTGCCGCATTCTTGGGTTTTGCCTCTTGATCTTAGTGGAAGGTGCCTCGCTGCTGAAGAATGAACGCGACGATGCGCCACCATCACGTTCTTGGTCTCTCTCGGTCTCAGTGAAGGGTTCCCCGCTGGACCTTGAACGTAACGATGCACCATCCTTGAGTCTGTCCTCTCCCTCAGTCTCAGTGGTTGCAATGTTGTAAGTTTCAGACAGCCTGAGTGTCGGAGTCGTAAGTCTAGAAGTTGACACTCTAGGCTCAGGTTCTTCTACAATCCAAGGAGCAGTGTTGTCAAAGACGATATCCTCCAACGTAGACTTAATTAATGCGTCGTTTTCTCGCACATAATCTGTGGAGAAGCGTGCCTGCAGAGTCTTTACAATCTCTTGCCAGATCTGTTGTTCGACATATGGAATCTCTGGGGCTGTAAAGAAGCTGCGGATGGAAGAGACGTCGTCTGAACTTTGATGGTCTTTCATGAGCTCAGTAATCGCCTCCTTGATGGCCTCGTAGTCTTTCGCGATTTTGCGGTTGCTGACGTTGTTGAGATGCGTTTGCAGACTTATGAGCCTTGACCTTATCTCTCCTACAGTCTCACTGAGCAAAGCGGTAGACACGTTTGTTCCATTCTTGTCTTGCTCTAAAGATTGTTCCAGCTGTTTGAGCTCGCCCAGTATTGAAGCGCATTCTCGAGAAACCCTTTCGAGGAACGGGTCGCTGGCGTACACGCTGGCATTCAGTTCTCTCGCAAAGTTATCGGTGAATTCCGCGGCCCCGCTTAGGTCCTGTAGATCAGCCCGAAGCTTATTGTCTGCTCCACTGCAACGACTGCTCAATCGCTCAGTAACTTGGCGTATTTCGGTGATCTGGTTGATAGTGATGTCTCTGCCTGCCGTAATGTCGCCTTGGAAGACGGCGCCACCCCCGCTATCCACGGTTCGGTCCGGCGGGTCCATTCGTGCGCAAAGAGCTTGGCTGCGGTCTTGCAACCATCCGGGAAATTATTTAGAGGCTGGCGGCGACATGCAATCCATGAATCGGGTTTTGCAACATTTGGGATGGAGGTGTTCTTCTGGGTGTTCTCACAAGGTGGGGTCACGCTGACTGCGTATCGCACACCTTGCGGCTGGCTTGGTCAGCTCAGCTGCAGCTGCGGCTGAGACACGGCAGATGAAATCCCGATGTCTACCTGCTTGACACATTCTTCAGAGGCTATCGCGCATAGCTTCAAAAGCTGTGTGAATACCAGCAATGGGTATGTTTCGCCGTTTGAAGACGAGCGCAAGAAAGAAGAAGAGTCCAGAAAGCGACAGGCAAACCGAGGAGCCACCAGAGAAGTTGTTCTCGACGGCAGGCGCTTACGGCCTCAAAACAGTAGCGGAAAGAGCGACTGATACCGTAGAGTAGGCGCCCAGCCTCACCACCGGAACACACCTAACATCCATCCCAGTATCGTGTTTGTCCACGGCCTTACAGGTAATCGCGAAAGCACATGGACGTACAAGAATACCATCTTCTGGCCAAAAGACCTCCTCGCTAATGACCTCAAAAACGTGCGCATCTTCACCTTTGGGTACGACGCAGATGTGGTCAAGCTCCTCAACATCGCGGGTGGAAACACCGTACGCGACCACGGCAAATCTCTCGCGCAAGACCTTTCTTTGCGAAGAGCAGAAACGAACACAGTACGCGAATCACAAGTCTAGAACTGCCTTGTTCGCTAACTGGCGATAGAGCAATCGTCCAGCAATCTTCGTAGCCCACAGCCTCGGCGGCCTCGTCGTCGAGCAAGCCCTCCTCATCTCGCGCGGCACCTCCCAGTTACACGTGAAATCGCTCCTCACCTCCACCTTCGCCATAGCCTTCATGGGAACCCCCCACCTCGGCTCGCGAAAAGCAGACTGGGCGCGGCCTCTCACACAATTCTCTTCCCTCTTGCGGAAGACCAACAGAGACATCGTCGCAGTCCTAGAACCCGCGTCAGTAACACTCTTGTACGAACTCAATGTGAGACGAACACTAACTCCACACCCCCATTTCTAGCTCAGAAATGCTGTCAACCCTCCAACAAGAATTCCACACCCTGCTCGAAGACCGCCGTCGCAATGAAGGGAAATGGATCGAGATATTCTGTTTCTACGAGGAGTTGAGTTATGCGGGCATAGGAGATATTGTCCCACGACAATCAGCCATCTTGGCCGAGTACCCCAATGCCAGTATTCATCAAAACCATTCTGATATGACAAAGTTTAGTGGGAAGGCGGATCCGGGGTATGTGAGGGTTAGGGGACAGTTGTGGTTGTGGGTTGATGCGATATGCAAAAGAGAGCTCAATACTACTGCGGCCACCTCGATTCAAATTGACTCCGATGAACGGACACTTGTCTCGCAGTCGGACAGATCAGAGCACGCATCCAATGTACCCGATGGCATGGGTGTATCTGAGTTGGAGAGCTCGGGAAAGAGGCAACCGGCCTGGAGGGAGGAAGGAGTACAGGAAATTGGGAGCAGTCGGACTGGTGCCATCTTATCCGGAGGCGGCCCAATCTTTATGGGTAATGTTAGCGCTGGACGTGATTTCAGTTACACTCAACGCTCATTTTAAGAAAAAAGACCTTGCAGCATAAAGCTATAGCAGTAGTCGTAGCCATGGAACGTGAGACATACAACTTCTCGCCACCTGTCCAGGCGATCCAGTCTCTATCGAACACCTCGGCGCAGGGGGTCAGTTTAGTTGTAACACATACCGGATGCCAAAGGTACACCATACGTCAGGCAGAGCAGGCTTGCGCGCTGGTTACATGTGAGACCTCGACGTTCTCTCCAGCCTTCCACCTCCGCTGATCACGCGCGCAGTGACTGGGAGAGCGCTTACGTCCATATACCTACCTCTCACAACTCCGCAACACCAGCAAGCCAAGCGACACCAAAACTCCCCACTGAACAAAGAGGATCAAGGTCCAAGGGAAAGTCTACGAGCTACCTGCCCACCAGTATAATCTGTCAAAACCACATGCCTCGAGACCAACGCATCACCTAAATGTTACCTCAAAAGCACTGGCAGCCACCTACTTCATCGTGAGTACAAGTCCAACGTAGTGATCATTGTCACAGTGTATGGCACCGAGAAGGAATCTAGTCCATAAGCAATGAGCTACGACGTATGCGGTCTACAAAAACATTTGATGTAGACCCGAAAAGAAAGTTTATGATGGACAGCGAAGATGAATCGATTTACGTCTAATCGAACCAATCTACTTCTTCTTCTCCTCTTCTTCGTCTTCATCATCATCATCATCCTCTTCCTCGTCACTATCCTCTTCATCCTCGTCGTCGTCCTCATCGTCATCATCTTCCGCATCCGATACCTCCTCTCCAAGAGCCTTAAGCCGTTCCTACAATCATTAGCCCCATCTCTCATCGACTCTTTACCAAAGTGTAAACGACATACCTTGTCTCTCGTCCTCTTCTCCTCAAGATCAGCCAGCACCATAATGAGGTCCTCAAGCTCCGTCGCCTTCTCCTTCTCTGCTTCTTCCGCTTTACGCAGTTTCTCTTTGAGGTCTTTAAGTTCCTTTTCACTTGCGCCTCCAGCCTTACCCTTCTGGGAGTTCGACTTTGCGGCAGCCGCTGCAGCTTCAGCTTTACGCAATTTCTCCTCCGCCTCTTTGACCTTCCAAGTTGAATCTTGAGCCTTGGTTTTGAGATCCTGGTTTTCGGCTTTGAGTTTATCGATGGTGGATTGGAGAGCTTCCTTTTCAGACTTGGATTGCTTGAGCTGGGTTTCGAGTGTGGATTTGGACTGCTCTGTCTCTTCTCTGAGTTGTTTGAGTTGAGTCTCTTTCTCTTCTTCGAGTTCTCTGAGCTGCGTCTCTTTCTCCTCTGTAAGGATCTGAAGCTGTGCTTCGCTGTTCTGTACATGCAATTGTGCGTTGCGGAGGGTTTCGGTGATGGTGGCGACTTCGGTGCGGGTTTGTATGAGTGTGTGTTCGAGGTTGCGGATGTTCTCGATGGCTTCTTGGCGGGCCTTCTCTGAGGCGCCCAATCGACGCTCTAATTCGGTGCGTGTTCTATGTGCGTCGTGGAGCTGCTCGTCGTACTCTTGCCTGACCTTTGCGATGGCGAGGTTGGCGTCCTTGCTCGCTTGTTGCACCTTGTTGTTAAGCGCCACGATTTGAAGATTGTACTTGTTCTCCATCTCCAGCATAGCTTGTCGGTGGTCACGGTCCTTCTTTGCAACTTCCTTGTCGAGGTCGTCGTGCAGTTTATCATTGATGCGCTTCAGGGTGCTGCGTTGCTCCTCGGCTGATTGCTGGGTCTTGCGATGCTCGGCCTGCTCCTGGTCTATCTTTTGCTCCAAAGTCATGAGCTGTGCTTTGAGCTCTTGGATGGTTTGCTCCTTCTCGTTGCTCTCTCCACGAAGCGCATCGACTACATCTCGATCAACACCATCGTGTGACTGATGCTGTTCAATATTTGGGTTGCGATCGATGGCCCGAGAAAGTCGACTAAAGTTATCCTTCAAGAAGTCTACAAAGGCTTCGTCGAAAAAGATGTCCGGCAATCCACCACCTCCGCCGGCAGTCCGGGGCAAGACCTCAAAGTCTCGTACGAGCGGATGACGTCGTAATCCGGTGATGGCGTCCAGGTATTTGTCACGACCGAGCTTCGTCATGAGAACTGGTTGTAGTTCGCGTCGTGGCACGGGTGAGTCCCTTGTTGAGAATTCGTATACGACTCCTAGCAGTGCAGCACAAAGACCGCGAATCATGACTCGGTCTTCTCCAGGGGTCAGGACGGCTTGTACCAGACTTTGCAGACTGCTGGCTTCTCCTAAGAAATCATCTACTGCAGCGGCATCCTCAAATAGCCAGCCTAGCAATAGCATTAGATAGGCTACCGATATGCGCTCATCTTCCCCGAGTTGCAGGCTTGCGATGAGATTCGCAGTAAGCGTTTGTATGCACGTGACGACCTCTTCACCGCTCTCTGCATCTCCTTCCTTGACCCCCATAAGAGTGTCTTTCGCTTGATAGTCATCAAAGATGAGGTGGTAGATTAGATTTGAGGCAAACCAGATTCTGTATGGGTCGCCAGTTGGGGGAACCTGGGGTCCGGCCATTAAGATGGTAAGAGCATTGGCTGTTTCGTCGCCGCCTTCGTGACCACCGATGGCTCGGTTGAGGAAGTGTTCTTGTATCTGTCTGTGATTGTAGAAGTAGGCCTTGATGCACTCGCATCCTGCATTGCGCAGGTCGAACAGGTCGTTCGGCGCCGGAAAAAGGACCAGGTTCAGAAGCGCTTCAATAACGTATACGGAAGGTACGCCGTTGGGAGAAGTGACGCCATTCGTAGGAGGCTCAACAATGGGCCTGACCTGCTCTTGAGCGAATCCTTCTTGGAGCCGAGCGTTGCCTCTAATCAGATCCGCGCACGTGTTGAGAGCCTCGATCTTGATAGGCATGGCGGTTGCAGGGTCGAAGGCGATGTTCAGCAGTTGGCGGACAAGGCCATGTTGCTGGAAGACGTTCTGGTTCTGCAGTGTGCCCGGACTGCCCTTGACGAGGAACATGCGCATTATGGCGAGCAGCCCCCAGATGTTCTTGTCGCTCTGCGGACTGACCCATCCATCCTCTTCTTCAGCACTTGCGCGTGCCTTCTTCGGCTTGTTGCCGCCGGGTAGCAGCGCGGCAAACCTCGCGACATGGCCCATCTCTCGTATGTTCGTCTGGTTTGACACGTTGAAGCGTATGAGGATAGCCAGCAGACTCAGGCAATCTTGAACCACAACCCCGCCCTGGGTGAGGCCGCCATCGGCATGTATCATGTTGAAGACCTTGGTAAAGGCATCCTCGAAAACGAAGAGCTTCTGAAGTTCGGCAGAGGTTCGGGACAGGTCGGTAAGGACGACGAGGGCTTCGTTACGGATGGCATCGCGGGGGTCGTCCAAGGTGGCTACCAGGCGCTCAATGCCGCCGGGGGCTGTGAGGACGCATTCCTGGGTTCGTTGGGGGCGGGCGAGGGAGATGGCGCGTATCAGTTGGAGCGAGTAGAGGCGGGAGTAGAAGTCGGGCTTGTCTAGGAGATCAAGCAAGAGAGTGATGTTGTCTTGCCGCTATCATAAGCTCAGCACTAGTAGATATGTAGCAGGACAGGACCTACTTGTGAGAACTGGTCGGCCAGCAGCAGCTCCAACTCTTCCGAGGCCTCGTGACTGGTCTCGTCGGGGTGGAAGAGCATGAGCAGCGTCTCGAGCACCACCTTGAGCGTGTCGACGTCGTCGCCATCTTTAGTCAGCGAGGCAATGAGCCCTTTGAGCGCGCCCGAAGCAACCGAGGCGGGATATTGTTTGGCGAAGCTCCGGAGGCCGAGAATGGCAGCGCGACGGTCTTCAAGGAGGCTTGCGCTCGTCAGCCTCCCACTAAGAGTGCTGATGGTGTCGGTTGCCGTCTGCTTCGGAGGCGCATTGGCCTCGAGAACGCGCATCATCTTGGGAGATTGACAGGGCTATGGCCTCATGGTAGAATATACGACGAGTGTTCAGTCATACGTATAACTATCCATAGAAACGTAGTCGTCCCGTTGTATCGAGGCCTCGTGCTGTGGAGCTCCACGTATAATTTGGCGCACGGGCTCGCGGGTCCTCCACATCCCTGCAGCGTCGGCGAGTCGGCAAAACCGCGACCTTCAGGGTCCCGGCCGCGATGCTAAGGAAAGAGCGCGTCTTCCATCGCCGCTCCCTCTCCCTCTCTCTCCCCATCACCACCTCCCATCAACCATCGTGCGCAAATTCGGTGATCGCGCGCCCACGGAGATTGCGGCACTAGCACTCATATCGCCGCACTGGATATCGCATCCGGCACTTGAAGAGGAGGAAAGGGCTTTCATCGCCATCAGGCAGTCTTTTTCTTTCCACCGCGCATCGTCGCAGCACTACCACAATATCCAGACTACTAGTACACGCGCTTTCGCACTCGTCGCAATCGCACTCGCACTACTACCCTCCAGCTACAGTCTCACTATAGGCGCCCTCCACCACCCTTCACCCTCACACCGCGCGCCACCGAGCGCCTACCGCCATCATGGGTGTCCCAGCCATGTTCCGCTGGCTCAGCCAGAAATACCCCAAGATCGTCTCAACTGTGCAGGAGGAGTTGCCCAAGAAGGTCGGCGACAATGTCATTCCCGTAGACCGCACCGGCCCCAACCCCAACGGCGAAGAGTTCGACAACCTCTACCTCGACATGAACGGCATCGTGCATCCTTGCTCGCATCCCGAAGATAAGCCCGCGCCCAAGACCGAGGCCGACATGATGATGGCCATCTTTGAATACACTGATCGCTGTGTCGGCATGGTCCGTCCTCGTAAGCTTCTCTACATGGCAGTCGATGGTGTTGCGCCTCGTGCCA
>Ga0265798_10000862_pt1 | contig 48716 bp, 45 predicted proteins | sample P3T30metagenome_FD_192430 | JGI IMG/M metagenome (GOLD analysis project Ga0265798, IMG submission 192430) | Plant litter microbial communities from East Loma Ridge, Irvine, California - P3 T30 | ecosystem: Environmental > Terrestrial > Plant litter > Unclassified | place: USA: California...
TGCTCGCCTGCGCGCATCTCGACCACGATCCCGGCAACAATGCCGCCGCCAATCTCGCCGCTCTGTGCCAGCGCTGCCACATGCTCCACGATGCCGCCGAGCATCGCTGGCAACGCTGGTGGAACGCCTTTCGCCGGCGCGCCATCCGCGACCTGTTCGAGGACCCGCCGCTCACCCGCCGGCGGCTGATGCGCGCGCCGAGCCGTCGGATTGTCGACACGTCGAGGCGTCGACGGGCGGCCAATTCGCCTTTACCCTAACGCAACCGCCGTGGACTATGCTCGCATCAGTCCGCTCCGGGTTGGGAAAGTCGAACATCGCATGACCTTCATCGCCGATCGCGACGACGACCGGATGACGCGGCCGCCGGCATCGGCGATCCTGTGGGGACTTATGCTGCTCGCCGTCGCGTTACGCGCATGGGCCGCGCTGACGCCCGGTTTCCTTCATCCGGACGCCATCTATCAATATCTCGAACCCGCCTATCGCCTGCTCACCGGCGAGGGCGTGGTCACCTGGGAATGGCGGACCGGGATCCGCAGCTGGCTGTTGCCGCTGCTGCTCGCCGGGCCGATGTGGGTGGGCGAGCAGGTCGCGGCGACCAGCGCGCTGCCCGTGCTGCTCCCGCGGCTGGCGGTGGCGGGCGCGTCGCTGAGCATCGTGTGGAGCGCGTGGCGGCTGGGTCGCCGCGTCTCGCCGCAGGGGGCTTTACTCGCCGGGTTCATCGCCGCGACCTGGTTCGAATTCCTCCATTTCGGCGCGCAGACGCTCGCCGAACCGATCGCGACTGCGGCGTTCCTGCCGGCCGCGGTGCTGATCACCACCGCGGCGGCATCGCGGCGCCGCTTCGCCGGCGCGGGCGCGCTGCTCGCCTTCGCGATCCTAATGCGGCCGCATTATGCGCCCGCGGTGGCGGCCTTGCTGCTTACCATTGCATGGCCGGTCGTGATGCGCCGCGCGCCGCTACGCGCCGCGCTGCTGCACTGGACCGCCCTGGCGCTGGGATGTCTGCCGATGCTGATCGTCAGCGCCGGCGTCGATCTGGCGATGGGCGCGCGGCCGTTCGCCTGGGTGATCGAGAACATCCGGCAGAATATCGTCGAGCATCGCGCCGCGGCCTACGGCGTGCTGCCACCGCTGACCTATGTCGTCTGGTTCGGCATGCAGTGGCAATATTGGTCGATCCCGCTGCTGATCGGGGTCCGTTTCGGCTGGCGGCACTGCCCCGGGCTGATCGTCGCCGCACTGGTCAACCTGCTGCTGCACAGCCTGATTGGGCATAAGGAATATCGCTTCGTCTTCCTGACGAGCGCGGCGCTGGTGACGCTGTCGGCGGTCGGCTGGGCGGTGATGTTGCAGATGGCGGCGCGGCGCTGGCCAGGCGCGCGCGCGCGGATGCCGGCGATCGGCGTGGCGGCGGCCTGGGGCACGGCGTCGCTGCTGCTGGCCGATGGCGACCGGAGGCAGGTTTTCATCGACCGCGGCCGGCCGGGGTCGATCCTGTTTACCGCGATCCGCCGCGATCCGGGAAGCTGCGGCGTCGCGCTAGTCGACCGCCCCGCATTCGCCGACGTGCCGGGGCGGGTGTCGCTGCGTCGTGGCACGCCGCTGTTCATGATCCTGCGCAGCGATCCCGCCCTGTCGCCCGGCGTGGCGCGAGGCCTGTCGCCGGCCCTGTCGCGGGGCGCGTCGCCGGGCGATCCCTGGGTGGCCGCGAACCGATGGCAGGCCGGCTACAACCGGATCATCGCCACGCTGCCGACCGGACGTCTGCCGCAGGACTATGTCCGGCAACGCTGCATAGCCGCCGGCGGATATACATTGTGCCTGTTCCGCCGGCCCGGCCGTTGCGCCGCCATCCCGGATTCTCCCTTCGCGCTCGATCGCGCGATGCTGCGCCTGGGGTTCTAGGCCGCGCGGTGGCGCAGCATGATCCGCCCCATCGTCGAACGCGCGGACAGCGACACCGTCAGGGCGATCAGCAGGGTGACGAGGCCCCACCACAGCGTCTCGCGCAGCAGCCAGATGCCGAGCCCCGCCGCGGCCGACGTCCAGGTTTCGCGCGGCACATAGCCCCAGCCCTGCGACCAGAGCAGCGCGACCGCCGCCCCGGTCGCCAGCGGCCAGACGAAATGCCGGTCGAGCCGCCACAGCGCGGTCAGCGCCGGCAGCACCAGGACCAGATGCGTCACGCGATAGCCGATATTCTGCGCGGTGAAGAAACAGGCGAGGATCAACGCGCTGCCGGCAAGCAGGAACATCCGTTCGGCCTCGGTCAACCGGTCGAGCGCCGCGGCGATCCGCGGCGCCATGCCGATCCACAGCCCGCACGCCACCGCGGTCAGCGTCATCGCCGCCTGGACGCCATGACGCACGAATGCCGGCCAGCCGAAGAGCGCCGCCAGCCCTCCCGCCGCGGTCGAGCTGCCGAACATGTCGCTGAACCACGGCCCGACCGGGATCAGCCGCAGCGCCCGCATCAGATCATGCCCCATCACCGCCAGAAAGAGCAGCGCCACCACGACGCTGGCCGCCGTCACCGCCCAGAAGCGCCCGGGCCGTTCGCGAAAGGCAAGGATCATCAACAGCATGGGATAATATTTGAGCAGGCCGGCAAGCAGCGCCGCGGCATAGCCGACCAGCCGCAGTCGGGGCGTCCGGCAGACGAGCGTCGCGGCGATCACGGCGAGCACGAACAGGACCAGATCGTTGTTACCGCGCTCGACCGCGAACACGACCCCCGGCGACAACAGGCCGAGCAGCAGCAGGCCGCATTCCGCGCGGCCGCGCGCGACCGGCAGCAGCCACAGGCTGAGTAGAAACGCCGCATCGACGACGAACCCCGCCGGCATCGTCCAGGCATCGGTCACCGGCAGCTTGGCGAGCAGCAGCCAGAGCGGCGAATAATCATAGACGCGGCCGAGCACGTCGCACGGATTGACCACGAAGACATCGACGCCCTGGCGCAGGCAGCGCACCGCCGACATCACCGTATCGGTATCGAGAAAGGCGAAATCGAACGGCTGGATGCCCCAGCGTTCGAGGATCGCGTCATACAGAGGGCGCTCGCCGGTGACGTACAGGATCGTCATCAGCCCGAAGACGAGCGTCGCGACCGCGCAGGGCAGCGCACGCCGCACGCTCAGGGAAATAGCCTGCCACCGTTCGTCCATCCGCCTTGTCCTCACCGCGTCGCCGCGCCGTCATGTAGCAGCGACGTTGAGGTAAAATTAACGTTGAATCGCCTAGCGCTATGCCGAGCAGCGAGGGGATGGACGATGATTGCGGGCAAGCGGGTGGCGGTGATCTTGCCGGCCTATAACGCATCGCGCACGCTGCGGCAGACCTATGCCGAAATCCCGCACGACGTCGTCGACGACGTCATCCTGACCGACGATGCGAGCAGCGACGATACGATCGCGGTCGCGCGCAGCCTCGGCATCCACACGCTGTCGCACGCGCGCAACCGCGGTTACGGCGCCAACCAGAAATCCTGCTATGCCGCGGCGCTGGCGCGCGGCGCGGACATCGTCGTGATGCTGCACCCCGATTATCAATATACGCCGCGCCTCGTCATTGCGATGGCGAGCATGATCGCATCGGATCAATATGACATCGTCCTCGCCTCGCGCATTCTCGGCGGGGGCGCGCGCAAGGGCGGCATGCCCGCCTATAAATATGTCGCCAATCGCTGCCTGACGCTGTTCCAGAATATCGTGATGGGCCAGAAACTGTCGGAATATCACACCGGTTATCGCGCCTGGAGCCGGACCGTGCTCGAGCGGCTGCCGCTGCTCTCCTGTTCCGACGATTTCGTCTTCGACAATCAGATGCTGGCGCAAGCCTCCTGGTTCGGCTTCCGCACCGGCGAAGTCTCGTGCCCAACCAAATATTTCGCCGAGGCATCGAGCATCAACTTCCGGCGCAGCTGCATCTACGGCCTGGGCTGCGTCGCGACGGCGTTGCTCTATCGCGCCAACAGGCTCGGCTGGGTCCGCTCGCCTTTATATGCCGACGGGCGCGACGCCGGGCTGCGCAGCCGCCCGCTGCACGCCGTGCTCGCCGGACTTTGATGCGGCTCTCGCTCGGCAGGGCGACCGGCACGCTGGTCCTCGCGCTGCTCGCCACGGGCGCCGCCTCGGCCCGTCTGTTCCCCGGGTTCGGCGGGCGACTGATCGAATGGGGACCGGCCAATATGATGACGCTCGCCGCCATCCAGATCGTCATCGCGGCCTCCGGCATCCTGCCCGCCTCGCTGATCGCCGTCGCCGCGGGCGCCGCCTTCGGGATCGTCCAGGGCTTCGTCCTGTGCGCAGGCAGCACCATGGTCGGCGGCTTCCTCGCCTTCCTGCTCGCCCGCAGCGTGCTGCGCCCGTGGAGCGCCCGCTGGATCGAGCGGCAGCCGGCCTTTGCGCGGCTCGATCGCGCGATCGCATCGGGCGACTGGAAAATCGCCTGTCTCATCCGCCTGTCGCCGGTGATGCCGTTCGCCGCGACCAGTTACGGGCTTGGCCTCACCCGGATGACGCCGGGCAGCTTCATGCTCGGCATGGTCGCCTCGCTGCCGGCACTGCTCGGCTATGTCTCGCTCGGAGCTTTGAGCAAAGCGGGGCTGACGGGTGGCACCGGCGCCCAGACCTGGCTTTCCGCGCTCACGCTGGCGGTCGGCGTCGCCGCCAGCGTGATACTCGTCGCTTATCTGCGCCGCCTGCTACGGCGCGATGCGGATGCCGGCGTGGCGGCCCGCGTCACCGGCCACGCCTGATCACAGGAACCGCTGCCCGGCGTGATCCTTGAACAATTCGGCGTTGCGCACGTAATCGGAGAGGACCTGCACCGATTTGTGGCGGCTGACCTCCTGCAGCTTGAAGATCGTCGCGCCCTGCGCCGCGCCCTCGGTCAGGAAGCCGGCGCGCAACGAATGGCCGGCGAATTGCGTCGGGTCGTAGCCGGCTGCGGCGGCATGATGCTGGACCAGCCGGGCGATCGCGCGATCGGACATCGCATCCTCGGTCAGCGCGTCGCTGCGCGACAGCCGGCGGAACAACGGGCCCGCCGTATGCCCGGCCGCCGCCATCCAGGCGAGCAGCAGCGCCTTGGGCCGGATCCGCGAGCCCTCCGGGATGGCGATCACCGCGCCGGCGCCGGTCCGGTCGGTCTTCGAGCGCGCGATCGTCAGCCGCAATCCCTCGGGCACCAGCCCGACATGCTCGACGCCGAGCGCGACGATCTCCGAGCGCCGCAGCGCCGCGGCCATGCCGACCGCGAGGATCGCGCGATCGCGCACCGCCCGCAGCCCGTCGCCCTCGATCGCCGCGAGCATGTTGCGCAGCGCTGCCGCGTCGGCGGGCTGCTTGCGGCGCTTCGCCCCGCCATGTTCGGCGCGGATGCCGGCGAGCACCTCGGCGAGCCGACCGGCGGTGGGCAGCGCGGTCGGCGCGGGATGGCCGCCGGCGCGATGGTAATGGCCGATCGCCGCGATCCGTCGCCCGATCGTCGCCGGGTTGAGGCCGCCGACCGCCTGATCGCTGGCGAACACCGCCACCACCTCGGGCGTCGCCGGCAGCGCGACGAGCCGATGCGCCGCGCACCAGGCGGTGAAGATCGCCCAATCCGATTCATACGCGCGCCGCGTTGCCCCGGCGCGGGCGGCGCGGGCATAGGCCGCGGCCTGCTCGATCTTGTCGTTGAGGATCGCGGGGAGCGCGGGTTGCTCGAGGGTGCGTGCGGCGAGCGTCGTCGCAGCGGGGTCGATCGAGGGCGCGGCGGGGCGTCGTGAGGGGGCCATGGCCTGGGTGTGCCATGGCGGGTTGGCGGGCGCTAGGGCTGTGTCCGGGAATCATGGTTATCGGACATAGTTTCGCAGTTAAGATGCTAAGGTTGCGCTCGCCTGAAACGGACCCGCCCCTGCGACGACAGCAAGGTTGTCCAAAAAATTAGGATTGGTAAGAGCTGCGCAATCCGATCGTTAAGGAAGCCGTACGTGAACGACGCCATAGAAAAAAAGCACATCGTAGTCGTTGGCCTCGGCTATGTCGGCCTGCCGCTGGCGGTTGCATTAGCTAGATCATTCCAAACATGGGGCCTCGATGTAGACACGGGGCGCATCGCCGAACTTGAGAGCGGTCATGATCGTACGGGTGAAATCGCGGCGGATCGTCTGACGGCGTCAAGCCTGCGCCTCACCGCCGATCCCGCCGCCTGTCCGGACGCAGATTTTTACATAGTTACTGTGCCAACACCGGTTGACGCTGATAATAAGCCTGATCTGTCAATCGTCATGTCGGCGACGAGAACCGTAGGCTCCATGCTCAAGGCTGATAGGCGGTCGATCGTCATCTATGAGAGCACGGTCTATCCCGGCGTCACCGAGGAAATGTGCGGCCCTGAACTGGAACGTGTCAGCGGGCTCGTCTGCGGCGAGGACTTTTTCCTCGCCTATAGTCCCGAGCGGATCAATCCGGGTGACCGCGAACATACTGTCGAGCGGATCACCAAAGTCGTCTCTGGCCAGACGCCCGTGGTGCTCGCCGCGGTCGCTGACCTTTACGGCCAGGTGACGAGCGGGGGCGTGTTCCGCGCCGCTTCGATCAAGGCGGCCGAGGCGGCCAAAGTAATTGAGAATGCGCAGCGAGACATCAACATCGCCTTTGTTAACGAGATCACGACGATCTTTCAGAAGATGGATTTGTCAATCTGGGACGTGCTCGCTGCAGCAGGGACAAAATGGAACTTCCTTAAATTCGAACCCGGCCTAGTCGGCGGACACTGTATCGGGGTAGACCCCTATTACCTCGCGCACCGCGCCAGCGAGCTTGGACGTGACCCGCGTGTGATCCTGGCGGGACGTGGCACCAACGACGGCATGGCGGCGTGGTGCGCAGGCGCGATCCACGAGTGGAATGGGGCAAAAGAGGGGACACGCACCCTGGTCCTCGGCCTCGCGTTCAAACCCGACGTGCCCGATCTGCGCAATTCCAAGGTCGCCGATCTGATCGCCGCGCTGCGGGACATGGGACATAAGGTTGACGTCCACGACCCGCTCGTCTCGACGGACGAGGCGCGGCACGAATATGACATCGACCTTATTCCCGCGCCATTAAACAACACACGCTACGACCTTGTCGTGCTCGCCGTGCCCCATCGTGCGTTAATCGGGGATTTTTCGCGCTTTGCCGCGCTAGTTGGGACAGGCCGGAGAGTCGCCGACCTCAAGAACGCGCTCGCCGACATCACGCTGCCGGACGGCGTCGAACGCTGGACGATGTGAGGCAGCGTCCTACATTGCACGCGATGATCGTGAGGCCGGCGTGATACGCAATCTGTTCCGCAGGGCTGCGGCCCTCACCTCGGGGCGCAGCTTTTCCGGCCCTTCGGGCAAGCGGCTCTATGCTGTGGGTGACATCCATGGGCGGCTCGACCTGCTCAACGATCTGCTGAACCGGATCGCAGAGGATCTGCGAGCGCGTCCTACAGCGGCAGGTGCCGCGACGATCGTGTTTCTGGGCGACCTGATCGATCGCGGACCCAATTCTGCTGGAGTGATTGAACGTATCAGTACGCTGCGCGACGTGCCTGCCCGCGCATTGTCGCTGCTCGGCAATCATGAGGAGATCCTCATGCGTGTCCTCGATGGAGAACCAGGGCTCGCCTATGACTGGCTGGGATTCGGCGGTGATGCTTGTGTCGAGAGCTACGGCCTGTCGGCCGTGGCGATGAAGGCGATGAGTGAGGCGCGCATTGCCGAGACGCTGCGCGCCGCGATGCCGCCCGCCCACATTGCCTTTCTGCAGGATAGCGGAGACACGATCCGCTTTGGCGACTACCTACTTGTGCATGCCGGCATCCGTCCCGGCGTCGCAATCGAGGACCAACAACCCCACGACCTGCGCTGGATCCGCCAGCCGTTCCTTTCCGACGCGCATGACCACGGCTGCCTTGTTATTCATGGCCACACCGTTACCGATGGCGTGGATCGCCGCGAGAACCGGATCGGCATCGATACCGGTGCCTATCGCACCGGGATTCTGACCGCGGCGGTTGTCGAAGGCAATGCTCTCGATTTTATTGATACCGGACCGGATGTTGGTTCAGGTACACTCCAGTAACAGGCATTGAACTCCCGCCATTCGGCGCGCGGGTTGTCAATGCAGGGCATTGGCGGTAGACAACCTATACGCATCGCGTGGATGCAATCGGGATCCCAGGGCAGCAAAAAACGATGATAAGGGACTGTATGAGCCGCGCGCTGATAATTGGGCTCGCGCTGCTGCTGGCCGCGTGCGCGAGCAGCCGTGGCGGCAGCATACCTTACGACAGCACTGCTTTCGGGGCACCTGACGCGCCCAAGATCGTTTCGGCCGACGATTCATACAAACTCGCTCCGCTCGATACGGTTACGGTCACAGTGTTCCAAGTCCCCGACCTTAGCCACGATTACGTCGTGGATCAGAGCGGACGTCTAACGATGCCGCTGCTAGGGAACGTCAGCGCGGTGGGTTTGACTACTGCCGAACTAGGCAACACAATCGCCAAGGGGCTGGACGCCAAATATCTGCGCAATCCTAATGTCACGGTTGAGCTAAAATCTTCGGTCAGTCGCGTCTTTACGGTTGATGGATCAGTACGTGCACCTGGCGTGTACGAACTTAATTCCTCCATGTCGCTGGTACAGGCGATTGCGGTTGCCAAGGGTACCGATGATCTCTCAAACCCACGCCGCGTCGCGATCTTCCGCATGATCAGCGGACGACGTTCTGCGGCGGCGTTTGATCTCACTAGCATTCGTCGCGGCGAAGCGCCTGACCCGACCATCTATGCCGGTGACACGATCGTAGTCGATGGATCCGGCGTCAAGGCGGCACAGCGCAATCTACTTCAGAGCCTGCCGCTCGCTTCCATCTTCCTCGCGCTCTGACCTTCAGGACGACTACCGCATGGCAAGCCCGGGGGCCGAGGGCCCTACAAACCTGACCGTTAAACCCGATGGTCGCCGCGACCTGGCATCGATGGTGCCCGAGGGCAGCTACGGCACCTATGGTGCATCGACATCCTCAGGTCGCGAGCTGTCGCTCTCGCTCCTGTGGCGTGTTGCCTATGAATGGCGCTGGCTCGTGCTCGCCGCCCTTGGCGTTGGCATAGCGGCGGCGGTGCTCATCACGCTGATGACACCGCTGAAGTACCGCTCAGTTGCATCGCTTGAACTCAACCCTCCTAATATCGAGATACTGAACAACGAGGACAGCAAGGGCGGGCGCCAGTCTTCCGGCAACGACATCAATTTTGTTGGGACCCAGCTAGGGCTATTGCAGAGCCGCGCGCTGGCCGAACGCGTCGCGCAGGATCTCAACCTTGCGAGCGTTGACGAGATCACCGGTGGGGGCGACAATCGCGCGGCTAACACCGAGGTTGCAGCCGGTTACGTCCAGTCAAACACCAAGGCAACGCTCCAACCGCAGAGCATGATCATCAAGGTTGCGTTCGTCTCACGCGATCCGCAGCTCGCAGCGAAGATCGTCAACGGTGTTACCGATGCCTTCATCGCCACCGATCTGGAACGGCGCTACCAATCGTCCTCCTACGCGCGCAATTTTCTCCAGCGGCAGATCGCCAACACACGCCGCGATTTGGAGAAATCGGAACGTGAGCTGACCGCCTACGCGCAGCAGCAGCGGCTGATTACGACAGGGGGAGGGGGTAGCGACAGCGGTGGCGACACTAATTCTCTGTCTGGCAACTCACTTGTGGCACTTAACAATGCGCTGGCGCAAACGCAGGCGCGGCGCATCGCAGCCGAGCAGCAGTATCGCGAAGCGGTGCAAGGTGGTGCCACAACAGAGACGAGCGCCAACACCGCGGCTCTGCGTAGTCAAATTGCCGGCCTGGAAGCGGAATATCAGCAAAAGCTGCAGGCTTTCCGCCCCGACTATCCCGAGATGATGGCGTTGCGCGCGCGCATCACTGCGTTGCGCGAATCTGTAAAGGGGGAGGCGCGCACTGCGAACACCGATCGAGTCGGTTCGCTGCGCCAATCCTACGAGGCGGCTCGCGCCGAGGAGCAAGACCTTCGCGCGCAGGTGGCGCGCTTGAGCAGCTCGGTGCTCGATCAGCGTGGTCGCCGGATCCGCTACAACATCCTGCAGCGCGATGTGGACACTAATCGCACGCTCTACGACGCGCTGCTTCAGCGCTACAAGGAGATCGGCGTCGCGGGCGGCGTGGGCAGCGCGGTCGCTTCCGTTGTTGACCCAGGGCAGGTACCGTCTGGCGCCTTCTCGCCCAATCTCTACCTCAATCTCATGATTGGCAGCGTCCTAGGCCTGATCTTGGGTATGCTGACTGCACTCGCGCTCGAATTCATCAACGACACGATCAAGTCACCGGATGATGTGCGAACGAAGCTGAACCTGCCGTTCCTTGGCGGTATTCCGCAATCACGGACCGCGGTGCCAGCGGAGGAGCTGAAGGACACGCTGTCACCGGTTGCTGAAGCGTATTTGTCTACTACCACTGCGATGCAGTTCGTGACCGAAGGCGGCGCACCCAAGACGCTACTAGTCACTAGCACGCGTCCGGCGGAGGGCAAGTCCACCTCAGCCTGGGCGCTCGCGTACAGCTTCACGCGTCTTGGCAAAACCGCATTACTAATCGATGCCGATATGCGCCGCCCGGCGTTTGTGACAGGTCGCGAGAATGTTGGCCTATCGCACATCCTCACCAACACGGGTTCGCTTAGTGAGCACGTGCTTAAAACCGACGTCGAAGGTCTGTGGATCATGCCATCGGGCACAATCCCCCCGAGCCCGCCCGAACTGATCGCTTCGGCACGCTTCGCCGCGCTGATCGAGGACGCATCTGCGACGTTCGACGTCGTCGTAATTGACGGGCCGCCGATCCTAGGACTTGCAGATTCGCCACTGCTCTCGACGGTCGCACAAGCGACGTTGATGGTTATCGAAGCGGGCCGGACCCGCACCCGCGCCGCGGTGGAAGCGCAGGCTCGCCTGCGCACCGCAGGCGCACGGATGGTGGGCGCGATCCTGACCCGATACCAAGCCCAGGCCGCCTACGGCTACGGCTACGGCTACGGTCAGAATAAGGATCAGCAGTATCGTTACGTCGCTGATAGCAACGAGAAGAAGCGCCGCATTCTTCTGACCGTGCAGGACGAGGACAATCGCAGCGATGTTGCGTAGGAAGCGACACGAGGCGCGGCTGGGCGCACTGTCGAGTCCGCGTGGGATTATCTCGGCACTCGTGCTTGCCATCGCTGGGCTGGCACTTGCCTGGACCTCCTTCCAAACCACGATTACCGCGGTTCTGCCTGCCCAATCGCCTACGCTCAGGAGCATCGCCCCCCATGACGCAAGCGCCGTCCTCTCGCGGGCCATCGTGGAACTAGCTGCAACTGTTGATCCTCGCGATCCGGTGAGCATCGGCTTCGGACGTAAGCCGCTTGACCCTGCCACGATCGCTGCGGTTCGGCGCGCGGCTACTCAGCTGCCGCTTGACGAGCGGCCCTATCTCCTTCTTGGGCAACAGCAGCTCGTCGATAGGCAGACCGATCGCGGCATCCGTAGCCTGGAAGCAGGGCAGCGGCTTAACCCGCGCAACCGCCTTATTCATCTAGCCCTGCTCGTCCAATATCTGAAGATTAGTCGCTTTGGCCCCGCGGCAGCACAGATGTCGGTCCTTTCGCGATTAATGAACAGGACGCAGCCCGCCATAGCGATTGCTTTGGCGCAGATGGTATCGATGGCGGAAACGGCACCCGCGGCAAAGCGCGCTCTGAGGACCGATCCAGACCTCGAGCGCTCGGTCTTAATTACGCTAGCAAACGGCACGACACCGCCTAGCGAGATATTCGCACTGGCAAGCCCGCGTGCGCTTTCAGATGCCGGAAACCGAGAGAGCTGGGGTCCGGCACTCGTATCTCGGTTGATTAGCGCGAACCGATACACTGACGCGCGCCAGGTCTGGCAGCGTATCTACCACCTGTCGGAGGCGGCAGTAGCGGCGCCTATCTTCAATCCGCAGTTCCGCACAACGTTGGCCTCACCTCCCTTCGACTGGACATTTACTGCGGGCGGGCTGGGTGCGGCGGATCCCGAGAACGGCCAACTGGCGATCGACTATTACGGGCGTGACAGCGGCAATCTCGCCAGCCAGACGCTCGTCCTCTCGCCGGGGCGCTACCAGATCGCTTTTGCAACCGAGGGCGGTAAGCCAAATGCCGCGTCGCGGCTGTTCTGGACTGTCGCGTGCGCCACGGGCGACAAGGCCGTCCTCGCGAACGTCGCAGCTCCAACGACCCCTGGGTCCCACCGCGCGGGCGGCGCCTTTGCGGTGTCAGCTGCCTGCCCGGCGCAGACACTTACGCTGCGCGGCGAAGCGGGGGAGTTCCCCTCGCCAATCTCGCTCACTATCAAGGCGCTCACGATCCGCGCCGCGGGCGCGCCGGAGGCCACGCCATGATCCGTCACACGATCGCTCCAATCTTCCTTCTGGCGTGCCTACTCCTCGGGGGATCAAGCGCGGCGGGTCTGGCCGCCAATCTCCTGCTGCAACTGGCCTCGATCCCGCTGATCGGTTGGGCATTGTGGCGGCTCATTCAAGACGGGGTTGCGCCACAAATTCGCGCGCCCCTGGCGCTGCTCACAGTGTTCCTCGTGATCGCGTTGCTGCAACTCGTGCCGATGCCGCCCCGGGTCTGGACCGCGTTACCAGGCCGGGGCAGCGTCGCCGAGGGGTATCGCCTACTCGGCCTACCGCTCCCGTGGCTGCCGCTAACGCTGGCGCCCGCAGGTGCGATCGCGGCCATCCTGTGGCTGCTGCCCGTGTTCGCGGCTTTTCTTCTCGTCATCGTGCTGGGCGCATTTCGCAGCCGCTGGATTGCTAGCGCGATCATCACGGTCACCCTCGTCTCGATCGGGCTGGCCGCACTTCAGGTACTGAGCGGACCAAGCGCCTACTTCTACGAGAAGACGAACTACGGCGTGGGCACCGGGTTCTTCTCCAACCCTAATCATCTGGCAACGCTAATCCTGACCTGCATACCATTCCTGGGCGCCCTGTACGTCACGCTGCTGCGCCGCGCATCGACGCGCAACGTCTCGGCGATCCGTCTGCTTGTGGCTGCAGGCTACGGCGTTATTCTCGTCGGTATTTTGATCAACGGATCACTTGCGGGGATCGGTCTGGCAGTGCCAGCTACATTGGGCACCTTGCTGGTGTTCGGACGCCAACGACGAGCGCTGCGGCGAGTCATGATCGTAGGCACGGCGGTCGCCTCGATCGCGGCGCTGCTGGTTATCGTGATCGGGCCGTTCGGCAACAACCTAATTGGCGTGCAGAAGGCGAACGTCGAAGGATCGCGTCAAGTCGTATTCGCCAAATCGCTCCGTGCGACCGGCACTTTTTTCCCAGTGGGCTCGGGCACGGCGACGTTCCAGGCAGTCTATCGTACGATGGAGCCTCTTTCAGTCATCAATACCACGTACCGTAACCACGTCCACAACGACTGGCTCGAACTGTTGCTGGAAACAGGGCTTGCCGGGGTCTTTGTCGCGGCGCTGTTCCTCATTTGGTGGGCGTCACGGATCCGTGCGATCTGGGTCGCAGAAGAACCCGATCGGTTTGCGCAAGCTGCGGTGATCGCGACCGCGCTGATCCTGCTGCACAGCCTTGTCGACTACCCGCTGCGCACCGTGGCGATGTCATCAGTGTTCGCGGTCTGCCTGGGATTAATGTCCGGCGTGCGACCCTATGTGCGCGCTCGCAAAGCCGAACAGAGCGCGCGGCACCTGAGCATCTAGGTTGAAACCCTGCTAAGCATTGATGCATGCGCTCGCGGTGCCCCGCCCATATAGACCCTCGCACCCCCGCTTTTCTCAATAGTTACTGATTTGGTCAGGCCACGTCGTTTAACGACGTCGATACCGCTTACGGCGTACTATTCACGCATTACTCCGCGACTTTACGCCCGTCAGCGTCGACAGCGCAGACGTACGCCGTCTAAATTTAAAAATTTATCCTGGCGTAGTGCTTGCTGGCTCCTTTAGAACGGAAACCCGAAGCCGCAGAGCGGCCAGCAGTTGAAGCGGTATCAACCGTTATTGACAGACCAAATTGCTCTGCCGGCGAGCACAGCAGCGGTGATCAGATTTGAGCATGTGCAAAATTCCGCGCATTCCTCGTAAAAATAATCAGAATAGCGCGATACCTGTGCTCCCGTGCCTCACCACGACAATGAAAGAGAAGACTTCTCCGCCTCAATCCGCTGAATGCAACTGGATCCTAGAGGCCATGGAATAACGTAGTCGAATACGGTATCCACAATTTGGCATTGTCGCCAAAATTAAGCCATACGAATTCGACGGTAAAACAATATGCAACGACCAAAATTAGCGCCGGGATGACTAGCTTTCTTGATCCCGACAAAGCTTGAGGTACCCGGGAGAACGTTACCATCTGTAAAGGTATTAGAAACAGTGAGAGGCGATCAACACCAGATGATGCTGACAACCAAAATAGTGCAATAACTGACAGGAACGATGCAATTGCGTTTAGTCCCCAGTAAAATTTTTGATACTGGTTCATAATAAAACGCTTTTTTAACAATATAAACAGCGTTCCTGCAAGAACGTTCATAGCGATTCGCACAGCTGCACCCTGAGAGTTATAGTCACTCTGCGCATAGCTGTTAATCATTTGATCGGATTGTCCACGTAACAACAGTACAAATAAACCGATAAAGACGATAGCACTCAGGATAGCCGTCACGATCTTGCGAATTGCAATAGGGCCAATCGCTAAGGGAAGCATTAAAATCGCGGTTTTGTGAAAAAGGGCAGCGATCCCGATCAGGACAACCGTCCGCCAAATTTTCTTTCCCTCTGCATCAGCAATAGCGAAACATACGATGCCGATCGCGGCGGCTTGCCGCGTATAGCCCATCGCGACTACGAGGACGAAATACGGCACTGCAACCAGCATCGCGAGCCAAGGCTGCGGCTGGCGGGATCCAAGTCTCCCCACCCCTGCCATGAACAGGATGGCGCAAACCATATTAGGTAGCCAGATGCCAGTATCTAGACGAGCCGCAAGCCAGTTGAGGAAAGCGTACCCCGGGTCGCTGAGACCTAGGGCTGGGATCAGTGGCTGAAAATAGATGCTATCATAGATACGTAGGTAAGGCCCCCAATCCCCCCCGACGTGGTAGCGGAGGCCGATCATTAGGGCAGTGAGGACGCACGCGACTGTAAAGAGCCAGTTGCTGTTCGTATTCTGAGACGAACGGGCGAAATGGATCGTGCCAATTAGCCACAAACCGAAAAGAAGCCAGTAAGGAGTCACAAAGCGTCGATCATCCGATGCGGTCGCCTGCGGGCGCGTCCGCAATGGCTCGTCAGCGGGGGGCCTAGTCGATAGAGGAGCTGGCGACAATAATCAGATTTTGGCGTGGTGATGCAAAAATCCATCGTTCTGTCGATCAACACGGCCTGGAATTTCGTAAACTTCCGTGCCGGCCTCATTCGGCGGCTAATCGAAGAGGGGTTCGACGTTGTCACCCTCGCGCCGATCGACGCACATATTGATCGCCTGCGCGACATGGGCGTACGTTTCGTCGATATCGACATCGATCGCAAGGGTCTGTCGCCGTCACGCGACTTGCGGCTGTTGCGCCGCTATCATCAGTTGTTGAGAGAAATAGCGCCTGCGGCCTATCTGGGATGGACGATCAAGCCCAACATCTGGGGAAGCATGGCCGCAGCGCGACTGGGGGTCCCCGCAATCAACAACATTTCGGGTCTTGGCACCGCCTTCATGAAGCCAGGGCCACTGCAGTGGATCGTCAGGCAATTGTACCGGCTGGCACTACGCCGGTCGGCTACCGTCTTCTTTCAGAACGCAGTTGATCGGCAACTGTTCGTGGACATGAAGATCATACATGCGGCGCAGGCCGCGTTGCTGCCTGGATCAGGGATCGACCTCAACGCCTTCGCTCCGGAACGGCCTGTATCGCGCGAGGCCAATGCTCCAATTACATTCCTGATGATCGCGCGCCTTCTGGGCGACAAGGGTGTACGCGAGTTCGTCGAGGCGGCGCGTCGGCTACGTGCGGCAGGGCTACCTGCACGGTTCGTGATCTTGGGTGCGCTGGATCACAACAACCGCTCGGCGGTGGACGCATCGGAACTGACCGCGTGGCTGGCGGAGGGGGTGATCGAACACCTGCCGCATCAGGACGACGTGCGTCCGGTCATCGCCATGGCAGACTGTGTGGTCCTGCCGTCCTATCGCGAGGGGATGCCGCGATCTTTGCTGGAAGCGGCGGCAATGGCCAAGCCGCTTGTCGCCTCAGATGTGCCGGGGTGCGCGCTGATCGCTCGCGAGGGAGAGAATGGCCTGCTGTGCCGGGTCAAGGATGCGGGCTCGCTGGCCGACGCGTTGAGACGCATGGCGATGCTATCGCCCGAACAGCGCGCGGCGATGGGCGCTGCGGGGCGGCGAATAGCGGAATGCGAATTCGACGAACGCATCGTGGTTGACCTCTACGTGGATGCCGTGCGCCGCGCGATCAATCGGTAATCGTTCCTTAGCAGGCTGTTGAAGAAGTCAGGAACTGGCGGCTCTAGCGTTCAAGCGGTTCGTTTTTGGCCATTGATCGTCACCACACCACTAATTTTGGAACCGTACAGATCGACCTTGCCGACAATGGTCGATGCACCGCGATAGGTGCCGCGTGGATAACCGGTCGGCCCGCCGCTCTGCTGCATGGTGCAGCTGTCGTAGATGGCGTGCAGGCTCCAAGGTAAAGCAAAGCCGTGCGACACGGTAAAGGTACATCGTCGGAAGAGCGTGCTCCGGATACTAGAAAGGTCTGCGATAGGACCTGGCGCCAACGCCTTGCCATCAGCCCCGTGACGTACGAGGTCAGTGAAGCGGCAGTCCGTGAAGGTCGTTCCTTCTGCCGGGTCAGCCGCATCAAAGCATCGCACGATCGGCCCAACAAATTCACAGCGGATAAAGCGAAAACGCGGCTTGTTAGGCCATGCCGCCCAGTTCCGGTCACCCATGAAGCGGCACCGATCGAACGTCACGTCGGCGGTATCGCCGCTGTCGGCCACCATTCCCACGCCTTCGTTTCGGGCAAATTCGCAATCGATGAAGCGGAGGCCGCGTATCGCGCCACTTTCTGCCTCGAGGTCAACGCCGGCTCCCGGCGCGCTTCCAATCTTGGCCCGTCCGGTATCGGTGAAACAGCAGCCGACAAAGGTGAAGTCGCTACCCCCGATGAAGCTGCACCCTTGACGCGCATTGAAGGCAGAACGGACATTCTCAATTCGCGATGAAGCAGAGCCGCTGGGAGCGCTAATCATCAGGCCATCCTGGGCATGATGATGGGTGAACACGTTGCGCACCAGCACGGAGCCGAAATTACCCGACAGAAACAGCCCAATTGCGGGGATCTGCCAGCCGGTATCCCCCCAGGGCCCGCCAATAAGCAACTGCTGAATATTGCCATCGAGTTCCAGGTCGGTGATCTGGACGGGTCCACGACACCCCTGCACCAAAATCATGTGCTCATAGGGAGTGGCGGAGAAGCCGGGAGATGTAAACGGCATCGCATGGTCATGGCGCTTGCCGCGCTGATCAAATGTTCCAAAGCGCAGATGAGGTGCGCAGCGCAGCCGACCACCGTTACCCCGGATCACGACGGGCAAACGGCAGTCCTTCAGAGCCAGCAAAGATGCCGGGGCAAATGTATAACCGCCCCGCGCGCCCTCCTGGCGGCCGACACGATACGTCACCGGGCGCAACACGATCTCGCCGCCACCGTTGGCATTCACCGCCGCGGCCAACCTTTGAAAGGCCAATGTGTCGTCTGTCGTCCCGTCCCCCTTTGCGCCGAACTCTTCCGGCGTAAAGGCGGGAAGTTTGGGCGTCTCGGCGTCCGCACATGATGCCAGCATAGCGCCAGCCGCCACCGCGCCGGTTGCAACGATAAGCGAGCGCCGCGTTATCCATTCTGATTCGTCCATTTGCGCCTTCTCTCAACCAATCAGCTGCGCGTATCACCGGGCGAAGCGGATAACTATCGAAGCACGCGATCCTCCGCTATGCCAGATGCTCTCCGTTGTCTCGACCGCGACCGGTCATGCACCTGCGGTCGCTTTACCTCAAGGAATTGCCATGCGTGTGCTCGCCCTGACCAAATACGGTGCCGAGGCGGCAAGCACGCGGCAGCGGCTGCTCCAGTTCGCACCATTTCTGCACAGGCGCGGTATCGAAATTGTCGCCCGCCCCTTGCTCGACGATGAGTATGTCCGCGCTCTGGCGCAAGGACGCAGGTCGTCGCGGATTGCTATCTTTGCTAGCTATATGAAGCGGCTTGGCACGGTTGCGACAGCGCAACGCTATGACGTCATATGGGTACATTTTGAGGCGTTCCCTTATGCACCGGCCGCATTGGAGCGCCTATTGTCGATTACCGGACGGCCAGTAATCGTGGATTTCGACGACGCCATCTTTCACATGTACGATCGCCACCACTCCCAGCTGGTCAGGCGCCTGCTGTCGAACAAGCTCCGCCCCCTGTTGCATCTGGCTTCGGGGGTTACAGTCGGCAACGACTACCTTCGCCACTATGCCGAACGGTTCAACCCCGCCGTTACCGTAATACCCACGGTGGTCGATACCGATCGCTATGTGCCGGAGGAGCGGACAGACACGAGACCGCCGGTAGTCGGGTGGATTGGATCGCCCTCCACGTGGCGGTATATGGAAGAGGTCCTGCCGGACATCCTGCCCACCATCAGGCAGGCCGGCGCCTCATTTCGTGCAGTAGGCGCCGGGCCCCAAGCCCAACGCTGGGCCGAGATCGAAAGCATTCCCTGGACAGAATCGACCGAAATTGCCGAGGTCCAGCGCATGAACATAGGCGTGATGCCATTGCCAGAAGAGGATTGGGCACGCGGCAAATGCGGCTACAAGCTAATCCAGTACATGGCCTGCGGCCTCCCCACAATTGCCTCCCCCGTCGGCGTCAACAGCACCATCGTCCAGCAGGGTGAGACGGGATATTTAGCTAGCACCCCCGAACAGTGGAAGACCGCGCTGCAACGCCTGCTGGGTGATGACAATTTGCGTAGGCGCCTGGGCCGGGCGGGACGCGACCGAGTCGTCGAGCATTATTCGCTGGCGTCGCAAGAGCCACGCCTGCTCCAGGCATTCGAAGCAGCATCGGCAAGGAACGGTAAACGTGGCTGAGGAGGCAATTGCGTTTGTCGCCCGCCTTCCCTAACGCCCCAACTTCCAATTTCATGCAAGTGATCGAAATGTTCAATCCCAGCGGACAAGCCGACTCCCTGTTCGTAGAGATCCGGCATATTAGCACCGTCCAAAAATACGTCCGCAGCTACCATCCCGCCACGATCGCCACACACGGCAAAAGCGCATGACAGCGCTGCCTAAAACCTGCAGCCTGATCGACCTGACAGTTCATGGCGACAATCGTGGAAGCCTAATTGCGCTGGAACGGGGCAACGGGCTGCCCTTCGTGATAGAACGCGTCTACTACATCTACGACACCGCGCGGGATACCGCACGGGGTTTTCACGCGCATCACAATCTCCAGCAACTCGCCATATGTGTCGCTGGATCGTGCACCATGATCGTTGACGACGGGGTGACGCGCGTACCCGTGCCGCTTGATCGTCCCGATCGTGGTCTACACATCGGTTCGCCGGTATGGCGCGAAATGACCAATTTTAGCGCGGATTGCGTGCTGCTCGTTTTGGCGAGCGCTCCGTATGAGAACGCAGATTATATTCGTGACTATGATGAATTCCGCCGCGTCGTGATACAGCGGGATGGAGAAAATCATGACGATCCCCTTTCTTGATCTCAAAGCCGCCAACCAGAGCGTTCGGGACGAGGTCGACGCTGCGATTGCGCGGGTGCTGGACTCGGGTTGGCTGATCGGCGGACCGGAGGTCGAGCGGTTTGAGCACATGTTCGCCGCCTATTGCGAAGCGGAGCACTGCATCGGTGTTGGCAACGGCCTTGACGCACTCCACCTCCTGCTGCGCGCGGCCGGCATCGGGCCCGGTGACGAGGTCATCGTGGCCAGCAACACCTTTATCGCGACCTGGCTGGCCGTGGATATGGTAGGCGCAACGCCGGTGCCGGTGGAAGCAAACTCGGCGACGCACAACCTCGACCCCACCCTCGTCGAGCAGGCGATCACTTCACGCACTCGTGCCGTCTTGGTGACGCACCTTTACGGGCAGCCGGCTGACCTCGATCCCCTGCTCGACCTATGCCGACACCACGGGCTAAAGCTGTTTGAGGACGCGGCGCAAGCACATGGCGCGCGCTACAAGGGACGGGTGCTCGGCGGACATAGCGACGGCGTCGCGTGGAGCTTTTATCCCAGCAAGAACCTCGGCGCCTTGGGCGATGGGGGGGCTGTGACTTGCAACGACGCCCAACTAGCATCGCGCATACGGGCTCTCGGCAATTACGGTTCGGAACGCCGCTATGTAAACATCGAACGCGGCGTAAATTCGCGGCTCGACCCGATCCACGCGGCCGCAATGGCAGTCAAGCTGCCCTTGCTAGACGCTTGGAACGGCCATCGGCGCGCGATCGCGGCCCTTTATATGGATGGAATGGCCAATTCAGCGGTGACGCTGCCGCATGTGCCTGACTGGGCCGAGCCGGTCTGGCACCTCTTTGTGATCCGCACAAAAGATCGCGAAAGACTGCAGGCTCATCTGGCATCGCGGGGCATTCAGACATTGATCCACTATCCAATCCCGCCGCATCGCCAACAGGCATATGCCGACAGTCCCGCGGCCCATGCCCCGCTGCCGATTGCCGAGCAGCTGGCATCCGAAGTACTGAGCCTGCCGATCGGTCCTCAAATGCCGTTCGATCATGCGCAAGCGGTGATTGCGGCTATCCGCGATTGGTCGCCGGCTTGAGCGACAGCAAGGCTTCCTACCGGCAAATCCTTGTATCCACGTCGATCGTCGGCGGTGCCACGGTCGCCTCGCTGGTGTTCGGCCTCGTCCGCAGCAAGATAATCGCGCTTCTCGTCGGTCCCGCCGGAATAGGCTTGTTTGGCGTTCTGAACGTGCTGTTCAACACAGGCACCACGGTTGTCGGCCTGAGCCTTCAGTCCACGGGTGTCCGACAGGTCGGCGCCACCCCCGTCAACAGTCCGGAACGAGCAAAAGCGGAAACCGGCCTGTGGCTGTTTGCCTGGCTTGCAGCGATCATTGGCGGCTTCGCCTTCTGGCTGTTTGAACGTTTCGTCTACATACCAGGCACCCCGGCGCTCGTAGGTGGCCCCTCCTTCCCTTGGATCGCACTGGCAGTCAGCCTCGGCACGCTGAATGGCGCTCAGCTCGTACTCCTGCAGGTGTATGGCAAGATCGCTGCCATCGCGTATGTGCGCCTTTTGGGATCGTTCCTGTCGATGGTTCTAGCGGTGCTTGCCGTCTACCTGTTTGGCACCACCGGGCTTTATCTTGCGGTATTGGCGGTGCCACTCTCCGGCATCACCGTAGCAATAATCTGGTCGCGCGGCATGAAGCGACAGCTAAAAACGCCGCTCGGTCGTTGGGTGATACGCGAATGGGGTACCCTTATCGTCATGGGCGTCGGCCTAACCGCTGCCAGCATTACAGGAAATGCCAGTCAGCTGCTGCTTCGGTTGGTCATCACCGATCAGGGCGGCCTAACGGCCACGGGTCTGTTCCAGGCTGCATGGACGCTGACCAATGTTAACCTCAGCGTCATACTGTCGGCAATGGCCGTGGACTATTTCCCGCGCCTGACCGCGTTGGCGCGATATCCAGATAAGTTGGCCGAAACGCTAAATCAGCAGCTGCACGTCGCGCTTCTGCTGACCGGCCCAATTCTCACCTTTGCCGTGGGATTTGCCCCTTTCTTAATCCGGTTACTCTACAGCGATAGCTTTGCGGGAGCCTCCCATTTGCTACAATTGCAGATCGCGGGCGACGTTCTCAAGCTCGCGACATGGTCAATGGGTTATGTCCTACTTGCCCTAAATGCGACGGTCGGATTCTTTGTCGCTGGGGTGACATTCGACATTGCAATCGTGATTCTAGTATGGCTACTATACCCCCTGATTGGGCTAGACAGTGCGGGTCTAGGCTATATTATTGCACTTGCATCGTCGATGATTGTTTCTCTAGTCTTAATCGCGCGCCATGGTATCACAATCAATCGGCATAACATGATCTGGATGGTGACGCTCTTCGGTTGTCTGATTATACTAAGCCTAGTTTCGATGTATTCCGTCGCCGTCGGCATCGGCCTAAGCTTGGTCATGCTGGCCTCCACCCTGGTCATTGCTTGGCACGAAGCGCGCAGAATGGATCTTCCCCTGCCCTATCGCTTGCGCACCCTTCTCCGCCTTGGCAGATCCTCAAGCTAACCAATAGGATGAAGACCAGTGTCCATTAGCGTCATCATCCCAAACTGGAATGCAGGCGACATGCTTCGCGAGGCGGTCCTTTCCATCGCCGACGACCCGGCCGTCGGCGAGATCATCGTGGTCGACAATGCATCAACTGATGGTTCGGCCGATCGCCTAGCAGAACTTGATCTGCCTCAGTTGGTATTAATATGTAACGATCAGAACGTCGGCGCGACCAAGGCGCGGCATATCGCCGTCCAAAGAGCTTCGTACGAGATCATCGCCTTTTTAGACGCAGATGATCTGCTGTCGACAGGTGCTCTTAGTAATGCACTGCGCCACCTCATCGGCAACGACCTCGACATATGCAACCTTCAGATGGTGCGCCTGTTTCCCGATGGCCATACCGAACCATTCATTGCCCCGCTCGACGAAATCATCAGCGGGCAGGAGGCGTTTCGGCGTACATTGGATGGATGGAAGGTGCATCCAATGGGAGTGATGCGCCGGTCGATCTACTTTAACGCCATAGATAGTTTCACCTTTCATGGTCATTCTGATGACGAACTTTTGACACGACATTTATTTCTGAGTTCAAAAAATGTAGGTGGCGTTAAAGATCTTTATATATACCGCATAACTCCTAAGCCACCAACCATGCACATGACCATAGGACAACTAAAAACTGGTTTAGCTGTGTTGGAATTATCCCTTTTGCCATCAAACATGGTAGAATCTAGTATTCTTAGGAAGCAAAGAAGTTCACTAATACGCACACTGCTAAGTTTATTACGCCGCAGACCTAAATATTTTTTTAATAGCGAAGAAGCTTTAACTTTCTCACAATCACTTTTCTGCAAAAAGATCCCGTGTCACCCCGTCGACTATCCCCATTTTGTCATACTGTTTTGTGTATTACAGACGTTGAGGTTTAGAAGGTTTTTTAATCGTACTATTTGTACTTAACTGATTCCTGAGGCGATATCATGCAACCCCTCATCACCCTAGCTATTTTGGTTTACAATCAAGAACGATATATTTCAGATTGCTTTAATGCCGCCGTTGCTCAAAATTATAAGAATATGCAAATTATTATCAGCGACGATTGCTCCTCGGACAACTCCTTTGAACAAATTAGGCAGTTAGCTGGCACTTACAAAGGGCCTCATGCAATTTTACTTAATAAAAATAAAAAAAACATAGGTACTCTTGCTCATTTCTACGAAATCTCAAAGCTAACTGCCGGGGAGTATCTTGTTGTCAACGCTGGAGATGATTGGTCCCACCCGGATCGCATACAGCAGATCGCCGACAGATTTGCCTCGACAGATGCCAAAGTTCTCATCTCTGATTACGTCCTAGTTGCTGATGATGGCCAGATCATAGATAATCATTATGTTCCAAAAATACTTTTCCCAAAATATTTTAAAGGCGTCGAATTCACACCGATTCATGGCGCATCGGCCGCTTATGATATGAAACTGCTTCGTGCGCTCCGCCCGCCTGAGCAGCGCACCCTGTACGAGGATTCATTCTTCACGCTTGGAACGCTACTAGAAGGGGGACGGATCGATCGGATTGCCGAACCTCTGGTCTACTATCGCCAGTCGCCCATGTCCGTTTCGAACAATCCAGAGGTGGAAATCTCCCTTTCGGCGGTCACTGAGCGCGAGAAAAAAACTACCCTCAATGCTCAATACATTTTGGTTGTACTTGAATGGTTTCGCAATGAGGTGATCCGACGCCACTTGAACTCAAAGGTTAACCTACAAGAGCTAGACGCGGACATCGCACATTATCGGCATCGTGCAGTCTGGCTAGATGCGTCCTTCCCTGCCCGTCTAAAGGACGTTCTTAGCTCACGTCGAGGTTCTTATCTTCATTGGGGAGTGCCTCGCCTATTCGGCGTTAGTGGACTAACTCGGTTCAAGGCAGCACGCCAGAGGGTTAGGTTATTCACTGGTCACGCACGTGGCCCGTCGCGCGCCTGATGTCGACCCAAACCATGATCGTCATTGTCGACCCGTCGATCGCCGTAACGGGTGCGTTACGTTGCGCGGCCGCAACCGCTCGCCTGCTTCAACCGGACGTTTTAACGGTCCTGGTTGTGGGTGACGATGCTTCCATCCCAGCAACGGAGCTCACCGCTTTTCACCACGTGGAACGCATCCGCCTCGCCCGTCCGCGCCGCACGTTTTCGGCTTTGCTGGCGTTCATACCTGACCTGCTTCGTGGAAGCATGAGTCTTAAAAAGATTGTTCGGCGCAACAACGCGTCCGCGATTATCGCCAACGATTTCTATCTGCCCGCTGTAGGAATGGCGAAGCTGCTGGGTTGCCCTGCCCGCGTGGTGACATGGGTACGGTTCGATCTTCAGCGCCTCCCACGGCTGGTAAAGGCCGTGTTCGTCACCATCAACCATCTTTCTTCCACTTACATCCTCGCCGTGTCAGACCGCGTTCGTAAAATGCTGCCCAGCGATGACAAATATCATCGGCTGTACGACCCTGTCGGCATCAGCCAGGAGACCGCCTGCACACAGACACTAGGACGCGATTTTGTCTGTGTCGCCAATTACATCGAAGGCAAGGGTCAGGATCATGCTATTGATGCGTTTTTGGCACTAGGCGCAGAAGCACGTCACAGTCGCCTACGCTTCTACGGTGGCGACATGGGCCTTGAACGCAACCGGTTGTTCCGCCGTCGGCTTGAGGAAAAGGTAATGGCGGCGAATGCAACCGACCGAATCCTCTTTCACGGCTTTGAAACGGACCTAACCAAGGTTTTTTCCGGTGCCATCGCTGCCGTGAACCTGTCGATTTCAGAGGCGTTAGGTATGACTTCCATCGAGGCGGGCTTCCACTGCCTGCCATTGATTGCCTTTCGAAGCGGCGGCCCGGAGGAGATTGTCGATGACGGGCGCACCGGAATTTTATGCGATCTGCTTGATACACCAGCGGCTACGGCAGCGATGCGCCGCTTGCTGCAAGATCCCGACATGGCGGCTGAGATGGGCAAGACTGCCCGCATCCATGTCAGCGTCAAGTTTAACGACGAATCTTATGCCGCCCAGATGAAGCATTTCTTGAACCTGCCTGGAGTTCGCTGATGACCATACATCCATTGGCCGTTGTGCAATCTGATCAGATCGGCGCGGGCACCCGCATCTGGCAGTTCGCAATTGTGCTGGAGGGCGCGCGGATTGGTCGTGATTGCAATCTTAATGCTCATACGCTGGTCGAAGGCGGTGCTATTATCGGTGACCGCGTGACGCTTAAATGCGGCGTATACGTTTGGGACGGCGTCGTGCTTGAGAACGACGTTTTTTGTGGACCGAACGCGACCTTTACTAACGACAAGGTGCCTCGCTCCAAAATTTACCATGGCTCCTTCCCGAAAACCTTGGTTAAACGTGGTGCCAGCATAGGGGCAGGAGCCGTCATCTTACCCGGCCTTATTATCGGCGAAGAAGCACTGATTGGCGCGGGGGCGGTGGTCACGCGAGACGTGCCCGATGGCATGGTCGTTGTCGGCAATCCCGCCATTCCGCTTCGGAACCGTGATTGACGACTGACATTTCGCGGTCGCGTCGGATGAACGCCACGTCTTGTTCATTCCTTTGCATTGCGATCAATCCTTCTACATGCAAAGCGGCCATCGTCGCGAATACAAGCAGGGTACGACCTTATGTGTGGCCTCGCAGGAGCAATTTTTGGTTCAAAGGGAATGCGCTTTTCCATTGAACGGATGACGCGCTGTCTTGTCCATCGCGGGCCTGATGATGCCGGACTTTGGAACGATCAGGAGGCAGGCATTGCGCTTGGGCATCGGCGCTTGTCGATCGTGGACCTGTCGCCGCTCGGTCATCAGCCAATGGCGTCGCAAGAGGGACGCTGGATGATCGTCTTTAACGGCGAAATTTACAACCACCTCCTCATTCGCGCCGACCTCGACGCGACTGGGCAGGCACCTCAATGGCGCGGGCATTCGGACACAGAAACGCTAATCGCGGCGATTGACGCCTGGGGAATTGAGGAAACGCTTAAACGCTCAGTCGGCATGTTCGCGATTGCGCTGTGGGACCGGCGCGAGCGTGTGCTGCATTTGGTGCGCGACCGGTTCGGGGAAAAGCCGCTTTATTACGGCTGGGTGGGCGGCGATTTCCTGTTCGGCTCTGAGCTTAAGGCGCTGCGCGCGCATCCCGACTTCGCCAATCCAATCGATCGCGACGCACTTACCAGCTTTGCCGCACGCACCTATGTGCCCGCACCGCGCTCGATCTATCGCGACGTCTACAAGCTGGAGCCAGGATGCATCCTTTCAGTGACGCCGGAAGCCGTACATACCACACCCAATGGGCCCCCGGCCGAGGGACGCCACCATGGCCTAACGTTGACCCGATACTGGTCGTATTGTGACGTGCTGACCACGGGCGCGGCCGACCCGATCAGGTCGGAAGCCGACGCGGTCGCTGCGCTGGACGAGGCGCTGGGCCAAGCAATCACTGGGCAAGCCATGGCCGACGTGCCGGTCGGGGCGTTCCTATCGGGTGGCATTGATTCCTCAACCGTGGTGGCACTGTACCAGCGCCACTCCTCAACGCCGGTGCGCACCTTCTCGATCGGGTTCGCGGAGGCTGGCTTCAACGAGGCCGATTATGCGAAGGAGGTCGCGCGCCACTTCGGCACGGTGCACCATGAACGCTACATCACTGCGGCTGAGACGCAGGAGGTAATCCCGCTGCTGCCGGCGATGTACGACGAACCGTTCGCCGATTCGTCACAAATCCCAACGCATCTGGTCAGCCGCTTTGCGCGCGAGCAGGTGACGGTGGCGCTATCAGGTGACGGCGGGGACGAACTCTTCGCCGGCTACAACCGCCACGTCGACGCGCCCAAGCTGTGGGATCGACTGAGCCTGTTGCCCCGCCCCTTGCGCGCCGCCATCGGCGCGCCGCTCGGCCGGCTGCCGTCGCGGTGGTGGAACGCGCTGCCAGGCAACCACCCGCCGCAGTTCGGCGCTAAGGTGCAGAAGGCGCTGCGTGTGGCCGGACACGCGCGCCGCTTCGACGACGTCTATGCTAGCTTCCTTGATGAATGGAGCCTGCAGCGCTCGCCAGTAATCGGTGGGAGCGCGGTGGCGGCGCCGGACCTCGCCCCCTTTACCGACGCGCCGGCCGCGGTACGGATGATGTACGCCGACGCCACCTCCTATCTGCCCGACGATATTCTGGTGAAGGTGGACCGCGCGGCGATGGCGGTTAGCCTAGAAACGCGGGTGCCGTTCCTCGACCACCGTGTCGCCGCAGTCGCCGCGCGCATTCCGCTGGCGATGAAAATCAAGGATGGGCGGGGCAAGCATGTGCTGCGCGAGCTGCTCTACACCCAGGCGCCGCGCGCACTATTCGAGCGCCCTAAGACCGGCTTTGCGATTCCCGTCGGGCAGTGGCTGCGCGGGCCACTCAGGCCTTGGGCGGAAGAATTGCTGGCGCCGTCGCGACTGGCGAGCGATGGGTATTTCGATCCGGCGATGGTGCAGGCGCGTTGGCGCGATCATTTGTCGGGGCGTCGCGACAGCACCCCTGCCCTGTGGGCGGTGCTGATGTTTCAGGCGTGGCTGGCTGAACAGGCATCGCCCGCCGCTACTATATGGAAGGCCGCATCGTGAAAGTTCTCGTCACCGGCGTTGCTGGATTCATTGGTTCCACCGTGGCGCTGCGCCTGCTGGCGCGCGGCGACCATGTGGTCGGCATCGACAGCATTAACGATTATTACGATCCGCAGCTGAAACGCGATCGGCTGGCGCGCATCACCAAGGCAGGCGGCGATCGCTTCGCCTTCGAGCAGGTTGATTTCGCCGATCACGAGACACTCGACATTGCTCTCGCTCACGAGCGATTTGACCGGATCGTCCACCTGGGGGCGCAGGCAGGGGTGCGCTACTCGATTGAGAACCCCCGCGCCTATCTTCATGCGAACCTCGCCGGACACCTTAACATGCTAGAGGTCGCTCGGCACCGCGGAGTCGAGCACATGGTCTACGCCTCCTCCTCCTCTGTCTATGGTGGCAACGATACCTTGCCCTTCCGCGTCGAGGACCGCGTCGACCAGCCGCTGTCGCTCTATGCCGCCACCAAGAAGGCGGACGAGTTGATGAGCGAAACCTACGCGCATCTTTATCGTCTGCCGCTGACAGGACTGCGCTTCTTCACTGTCTATGGCCCTTGGGGGCGGCCCGACATGGCAATGTGGCTGTTTACCAAGGCAATCCTTGAGGGTCGCCCAATTCAAGTGTTCGGCGAGGGCGACATGCGCCGCGACTTCACCTACGTCGACGACATCGTGAGCGGCATCGTCGCCTGCCTCGACAACCCGCCACCTGACGACGGCGCACCGAAGGCGGGGGGCAGCGTGTCGCCGCACCGCCTCTACAACATCGGCAACAGCCGCTCGGAGAACCTCTCCGAGATGATCGCATTGATTGAGCAAGCGTGCGGGCGCGAGGCGCAGAAGGAGTTACTGCCGATGCAACCGGGCGATGTGCGCGATACCTTCGCTGACATTAGCGCGATCGAGCGCGACTTGGGCTTCGCGCCGACCACCACAATTGCCGAGGGCGTACCGCGTTTCGTCGACTGGTATCGCGACTATCACCGCCTTTGACGGTAACTCGCGAGTGGAGCGTGACCCATACCAGATTCTAGGCGTTGCGCGTACCGCATCCGACACGGAGATCCGCGCGCGCTACGTCCGGCTGCTGAAGTTGCACCACCCCGATACCGCGGGCCTCCTGCCCGCGCGGCTTGCCGACGTGCAGGCGGCGTATCGCTCTCTGGCCGATCCCGCCGTGCGCGCAACGCACGATCGTCGGCTTATGAATAGGGAGCGCACGCATCTCGAGCGTCAGCGGCTCATCCAGCGTCGGCTCGACCACTACGACCGGAATTATCGTCATCCCGTACCACGCACGCGTCGGACGCGGCGCTGGCGTACAATACTGATCGCCACGATCGGTGTTGGCGTCGCCATACGCGCGGCGCTAATGCTGACCCTGTTCTGATGCTCGCGCTACTTCGCGCCGAACCCGGTCAGCATGATCCCGACCGTGCGGAGCCCGATGAGGAGGTCGAGCCAGAACGAGAAGAACTTGATGTAGTAGAAATCATAATGAAGCTTGACGTGGACGTCGTCGAGCCCGGCGACATGCCCCTGATTCACCTGCGCCCAGCCGGTAATGCCGGGGCGCACGATGTGGCGATAGCTATAGAAGGGTAATTCTTCTTCATACCACGCCGATAGCGGTACCGCCTCAGGCCGTGGACCGATCCAGCTCATCTCGCCGCGCAGGATGTTGACGATCTGCGGCAGCTCGTCGAGCCGCGAGCGGCGTAGGAAACGCCCCGGTCGCGTCACGCGAACGTCGGCATCCTGAGTGATCGCGGCCTCACGCTCGGTCACATCGCAATCGGTCACGGCCCGCACTGTCATCGTACGGAACTTCAGCATGTCGAACGGTACACCGCGATATCCCATGCGGCGCTGACGGAATAGGATCGGACCGGGTGAGCTCGTGCGCACCACGAGTGCGATGACCGCAAGCGGAATTATTAGAAGGGGGAGCAGCAAGATGCTGGCGACGACATCGATCGCACGCTTCACGCCCTTGTAACCGAGCGCAGGCAACAGCGAGCCAAAGCTGTTTTCCGACAGATGCTCGATCTGAACGCGGCCGGTCAGCGACTCGCGCAACTGCTTGGTGTGATAGACGGGCACGCCCGAGATCGCCGCCTGCGCCAGCATTCGTTCCCATTCGGGCGAATGGGATGAACGTAAGTCCGCAACGATTAAAGCGGCTGTGTCGGTGGGAAGGAACGGCTTTTCGAGACGCACCCAATCGACCATCGGCGCGTCGTTGACGATGTCGGTATTGCCCGTGGGAACGTAGTAGAAGCGGCGCACCGCGCCGCGCTGTCCAAAATAACCTAGTAGGAATGTGACCGCGACCGAAGCGACATAGCCCGTCAGCAACATCGCACCGCTATAACTGATCCGCGTCACTAGGAGGATTGTCGCGGCGACTCCGAACGTGGTCGAGAAAGCGGGTACGATGAACTCGAACGCGCGCGCACCTGGATAGATCGCCATACGCCGAAACACGAACAGCGCGATGAGCGCGGCGAGAAGCGAGGTGACCTGCGTGTTGCCGGTGCTGGTCAACTCGCGCGTCAGCCGCCCGGACAGCGCCAACGGTGCGGCTAGCGGCACCAGATAGGCGACGAGCGCCACCACGACAAAGGGTATCAACGTCCGAATATCGGCAACTTCATTCATCGCCGGACGGCGCTCGCCGGTATGTACCACGTCGTTCTTTGCCTTGTCCTCGAACCTGGTCGGGCTCTTAACCAGCATCGTGCCGGTTAGCGAGTGGCGGATGTCCCTTTCATGACCTGCGGCGAGGTCACCCACACAATGATTGTTATCACGAGCGTCGCTGCCATGGTGAGCGCAATGTCGACCAATGACGGCTCCGGCTCCCACGGCCACTAGCGACGTAGTAGCACGTCAAACCGGATGCTTCCATTGACGAACTCGAGGAGCAAGGACGAATAGCCGCGGCAGCTACGATCCCAGCGGTCGACACAGCGGCCCCAGGGTCAGTCCGAGGCCGAGCAGTACGTGCCAGTCGTGATGCTTCAGGCTCGTTGTCCCGGCAGCCAATGCCTCAACGATTCCCGTCCGACAACAGCAAGCACGGCGAAAACCTTAATTGATCGAGCCAAGGCGATCACTTCGAGAGCGATGGCGTTGCGCGATTCGTGGGAGTAAGGCTCGCGACTATGGCACCTGTCAAACTCATTCATCCCCGCCGTCACGGCGACACGCGCGGCTGGTTCGTTGAAACCTATAATCGTGACACGTTTGCCGATTACGGGATCAACACCGCGTTCGTACAGGACAATCACTCGCTCTCCGCCCCCATGTTCACACTACGCGGGCTGCATTTCCAGACGCCCCCACGTGCGCAAGAAAAAATTGTTCGCTGTATTCGCGGCCGGATTTTTGACGTTGTTGTCGACGTACGACGTGAATCGCCCACTTATGGAAAATGGGTTGGTGCGGAGCTTAGTGCAGAAAACGGCGATCAACTGTTCATTCCTATCGGCTTCGCACACGGGTTTCTGACGCTCGAGCCCGACTGTGAGGTCGTGTACAAGTGTTCGGACATCTACGCCCCCGACCATGACGGCGGAATCGCATGGGACAGCGTAGGTATCGCTTGGCCGCTGCCCACCGGCACCGCACCCGAACTGTCGTTTAAGGACACCCGCCAGCCAACGCTGGGCGATTTCGAAAGCCCGTTCGCTTATGACGGGTGCCCGTTAGAACCGCTCGTCTGAAGGACAATCCATGCGCATCTTCGTCACCGGCGGGGCCGGCTTCATCGGCTCGGCACTCGTCCGCCATCTGATCGAGAACACCACCCACGAGGTGCTCAACTTTGACAAGCTGACCTATGCCGGGACGCTGTCGACGGTCGAGCGGGTCGCGAGCTCGAACCGCTACCGCTTCGTCCAGGGCGACATCTGCGATGCCGACGCCGTTCGCGCCGCGATCGCCGAGTTCAGGCCCGAGATCGTCACCCATCTCGCGGCCGAGAGCCATGTCGACCGTTCGATCGACGGCCCCGGCGCCTTCGTCCAGACCAATGTCGTCGGCACCTATACGATGCTCGCTGAGGCGCGCGCCTATTGGGCGGGGCTCGACGACGAGGTCCGCGCGGCATTCCGCTTCCACCATATCTCGACCGACGAGGTCTATGGCTCGCTCGGCGACACCGGCCAGTTCACCGAAGACACGCCCTATGATCCGCGCTCGCCCTATTCCGCGTCCAAGGCCGGGTCGGACCATCTCGTCCAGGCCTGGGGCCATACCTATGGACTGCCTGTGCTGATCACCAATTGCTCGAACAATTACGGCCCCTACCACTTCCCGGAAAAACTGATTCCGCTGATGATCGCCAAGGCGCTCGCCGGCGAGCCGCTGCCGGTCTACGGCAAGGGCGACCAGGTGCGCGACTGGCTCTATGTCGAGGATCACGTCCGCGCGTTGCAGGCGGTGTTCGAGCGCGGCAGCGTCGGGCGCACCTACAATGTCGGCGGCCATAACGAGAAGCAGAACATCGAGGTGGTGCACACGCTCTGCGCGATTCTCAACGGACTGCGGCCGCGCGACGACGGCCGCTCCTATGCCGAGCAGATCACCTCGGTCGCCGACCGGCCCGGCCACGACAAACGCTATGCGATCGACGCGAGCCGGATCAACGACGAGCTCGGCTGGCGTCCGCAGGAGACGTTCGAGACCGGCATCGAAAAGACGATCCGCTGGTATCTCGACAACGAAGCCTGGTGGCGGCCGCTAGTTGCCGCCAAGGCGGCCGAACGCCGCGGCATCACCGCCTGATATGTCGATCGCTCGACTTGTAGACATGTGGACACGTCGATGACCCGCGACGTGCTCGTCACCGGCGGCAACGGCCAGCTCGGCCGCGAACTCGCCCGCACCGCCTGGCCGCAGGACTGGCGCGCCGTCGCGCTCGGTCGCGACAGGCTCGACCTGGGCGATCCCGCCGCCATCGCCGCGACAATCGCCGGCGGCCATGATGGCCGGCCCTGGGCGGCGGTGATCAACGCGGCGGCCTATACCGCGGTCGACAAGGCGGAGAGCGACGTCGTCGCCGCCTGGACGGTCAATGCGCTGGCGCCCGCGGCGCTCGGCGCGGCCTGTGCCGCGGCGGCCATTCCGCTCGTCCAGGTCTCGACCGACTATGTCTTCGCAGGCGACAGGCAGGGCGCGTGGCAGGTCGACGATCCCGTCGGTCCGCTCGGCGTCTATGGCGCATCGAAGCTGGGCGGCGAGCTCGCCGTCCGCACCTCGGGCGCGCGCGCGGCGATCGTGCGCACCGCCTGGGTCGTCTCGGCGCAGGGCGCGAACTTTGTGAAGACGATGCTGCGCCTGGCGGCCGAGCGCGACCAGCTGCGCGTCGTCGCCGACCAGCACGGCAGCCCGACGAGCGCGGCCGACCTTGCCACGGCGCTGGCGATGATCGCGGTGCGGCTCGCCGACGATCCCGCCGCGCCGACCGGCACCTTCCATTTCAGCAACGCCGGCGAGACGACCTGGGCCGATTTCGCACTCGAGATCTTCCGGCAGAGCGCGCAACGCGGCGGCCCCTCGGCCGGTGTCGAGAGGATCGCGAACAGCGACTATCCCACCCCGGCGCGGCGCCCGGCCAATTCGCTGCTCAGCCACAACGCCATCCATACCGCCTACGGCATCGTGCCGCGTTCCTGGGACGCGGCGCTGGCCAATATTCTCGACGAACTGATTGGAGCACCGCAATGAAGGGCATCATCCTCGCAGGGGGTTCGGGCACCCGCCTCCATCCGGCGACGCTGGCTGTCAACAAGCAGCTGCTGCCGGTCTACGACAAGCCGATGATCTATTACCCGCTGTCAGTGCTGATGCTTGCGGGCATCCGCGACGTGCTGATCATCTCGAGCCCGGAATATATCGACAATTATCGCCGCCTGTTCGGCGACGGATCGCCGTTCGGACTGCGCATCGACTATGCCGAGCAGCCGCGCCCCGAGGGACTGGCGCAGGCGTTCACGATCGGCGCGGACTTCATCGGCGACGATCCGGTCGCGCTAGTGCTTGGCGACAACATCTTCTTCGGTGCCGGCCTGCCAGACCTGCTCGCCAGCGCGATCGCGCGGCCGAGCGGCGCGACGGTCTTCTCCTACCATGTCGAGGATCCCGAACGCTACGGCGTCGTCGAGTTTGGCGAAGGTGGCCGCGCGATCAGCATCGAGGAAAAGCCGGCGGAGCCCAAGTCGAACCACGCGGTGACCGGCCTCTATTTCTACGACAATCGCGTCGTTGAATATGCCCGTGATCTCAAGCCGAGCCCACGCGGCGAGCTTGAGATCACCGATCTCAACCGGCTCTACATGGAGGCGGGCGACCTCTACGTCGAACAAATGGGCCGTGGTTATGCTTGGCTCGACACCGGCACGCACGACAGCCTGCTTGAAGCATCGGAGTTCGTGCGTACACTGCAGCACCGCCAAGGCATCCAGATCGCCTGCCTCGAAGAGATCGCGTACGAGCAGGGCTTCATCTCGGCAGAGGAAGCACTTGCGCGTGGCGATATCTTCAAGAAGACGGCTTACGGGCGAGCAATTATCAAGGCTGTGGATCGCGCCTGATCCGGGGTGCCGCTGCTGGTGCATCGCCGATGTTCGTCTCCCATGTTCGATATCGCCAATAGGATCGCCTACGAGAACCTGATGGTGCAGGTCAAAACCGAGCGGGCGTCAGCTATTCGCGACCTTATCGGACCATCCCGCTGGATCGATGTGATCGGGATCAGGCGAGGACAAATGGTGCCTGCGGGAGGGGCAGGAAGCACTGGCGATGATCGAACGGATCGTCAGCGCCGGTATCAAGCCCGACCTCTATATCGTGACGCCGTTCGTGATTGTCGCAAATGGCCTGCGACGGCTGTTTCGCGACAGCCCCTTACTCGCCCATGCCATTCCTGAGCTTGATCGTTGGACCCGCACCCACATCGGCACGATCCACACCGTGCAGGGCCGCGAAGCTGAGGCCGTGATCTTTGTTCTCGGCGCTCCGAACGAGGACCAGACGGGCACTCGTGCCTGGGCCGGGAAGGACCCCAATCTCCTCAACGTCGCCGTCACGCGGGCGAAGGAAGCGGTTTACGTCATTGGCAACAAGGCACTGTGGCAATCGGCTGGGGTGTTTGCGGATCTCAACTTGGTAATGTCGAGGTACTGATGACAGGATCAAATTTCGGCATACCGCGTCCGATCGACACCGGGGCGCCGGCTGAGCAGCCAATCCTGCTGACCCATGCTGCCAGCACCTTCCTCGATGCCCATGCGCGGATCGTGGCAGCAGGCAAGGTTATCAAGGCCAGGACAGACAGAAGGGAGACACGGATGGTGGCCGTGCCGGGGCTGATCGCCTTGGCGACCCTGCTGTACTGCGTATTCCACGGCTACATCGTGTCAGGTTTTATTCTGGCGGCGATCGTCGGATTTGGAGCACTCTGCCTGGCAGGCCTGGTCTCGGTGGTCATTGGCAAGCCGATTGATCCGACGTCTGCGCAGTTGATCGCCGTTGGCGTCGAGGAGGTTAAGCGCTTCGTCCCACTCATGAACCGGGGACGCTACCAATGGGTTCGTCGGGACTATGATTTCGTCGGCGTGTTTCCCGATACGGGATTCGTCTATTATTTCGGTCCGACAACCCGCTGGCAGCATCTGCTGATGTCCGGCCGCCAGACCGTCCGCCAGGTCCGGGTCAACATAACGACAAAAACCAGCCAGACATCCACCAGCACGACCGAGCACGGCCGGCGCTATGCCGTGGCACCAACCCGCAACCTCGCCGTCCTATCCAAAGGCAAATCGACCACCACGCACCAGACATCGACGACCACGCACACCAGTCATGTGCTGGAGATCCAGTATCAGGCGGGGCAAGGAACGGCGCCGGCCTGGTTGTCGGTTAACTTCGGCGAAGACGGACGACTGGCCGAAGATTGGCGGCTGATGATCGCTCAGACGGCCGGGCTGGCCTAGCTTCAGACTACCATCCCGGTCGGGCATCTGCCCTAATCCCTGATCCTGGCCCGACGACCGACGGCAAGGTCATCTCCTGCCACCTCTGTCTACCGTTCAGCTTCGCCCCGTTACAAAGCCGGACTGACTGTCGCTGATGGAGAAACGATGATGATGAAAAACGCGGTCGGCATGCTCGTGCCAGTATTGGGCCTCGCCGGCCTTGGTGCATGCGCAACGACCGGGACCACCGAACCCAGACGGAAGGTCTGCCGCCCCGCCGCTGCCGCAACCATGGTCGGCAAGGCCGCTCCCGACGATGCTGCCATCCTCCAGGCAACCGGAAGCTCGATCGTTCGGCGTATTGCCCCCGGTGATGCGACAACGAAGGATTTTCGCGAGGAACGCGTCACGGTCACGATCGCCGAAGGTCAGGTGGTTGCCGCATCCTGTGGCTAAGCATGGCCTATTGGTGAGAATGGCAGTGATCGTCCCGATCATACCGCTTCTTGTCGGCTGCGCTTCGACACGCCCGGTGGAAGGGCCGGTACGCCTGGGGCAGATGGCAGCCGTCAACGGCACACGGGTCCGTGCTGATCGCGTGATCGAGGACAGCCGCTGCCCGACTGACGCGCAATGCGTCCAGGCGGGTCGCCTGATCGTCTAGGTAACCGTGTTCGGAGGCGGGTGGTCGAGACACTTCGATCTTCAGCCCGGCATGCCTGTCCATGTCGCTGACGGCAATCTGACGCTGGTCGAGGCTACTCCGCTCCCGCGCACGACGCGACCTCGAACCAGGATGCGATCGTACCGCTTCACCTTCAATTTTCAGGGCGGGCTGTGACAGCGCACAGGCGGCAGAGGCGGCCAGCCTGCCAACGTCGGATCGGACGCACATCACTGATCTGCAGACGCAAGCGGGCAAAAAACGGACCGGTCATGCCGGCGCTGAAGTTTTAGGAGAGGATGCCTGAAAGGCACGGCCATGTTCTGCCGATTGCCTTCGTCACGCACGTAGTTTTTGTGCGCCGCAGCAAACTAGTTAGCTGGTCGCTCCATCGCAGATAAATAGGCCGCGCGACCTTGCCGCGCCGCACCAGCCACCTTCGACCGTTCAGCCTGGTCTGCTAGTTCGTCCCATCGCTTCGCCGAATGAAGCGCCCTGTTCCTGACATTGGGTAATGTCGTGCCGTCCGCGATTTGACGCTCGGCTGCGGCCCGCTCGCGGTACAATCTTGCTTCGTCTGACATTCCAAATCCATCCCCACCCATTCTAGCTATTTGACGGGGACATCCTGACTATCCGCTCCGTCGATCAAACCTGATCTTTGGTGGAAAACTACCCGATCTCCTCGACCTTTACGATTGTGGGAATGGAAGACCCGCCATGCTCGACCGCTTCCTTTCCCAGCGCCACGTCACGCGCGCCCTCTTCATCGATATGCCGGACCTCGAACACCTTCTCGATCGGCTTTCCCATAGGGAAGAGGCAGCTAACCGTCACTTTCCAGAGCCTGTCCGTCGTCATCGTGCCTTCTCCCTTGCCGCCTGATCCTGCCTATTGCCCGCAGCCGGTGCATCCAGTCTCGAAAGGATAATGGTGCATTTTGTGGATTTAGCGTTCTTGCCCATGGCCTTGCGGCATCCGTCCACCGCATCGCGATTGTCCTGCACGACGATCGCACCCTCCACCATGGTGTCCCAGTTGGCCGGCGACGCAACCGCACCGAGCCGCCTGGCCCCGTTCCACATGCCGTCCGCGCTGAGCGTGCGCGTCGCCATACGCTCGGGCCAGTGCCAGCTGGCCGGTGCGACGTTGCGCGCCACGAAGCCCGGCAGCACCGACCAAAGCAGTGCACCGGCCGCCAGTCCACCTAGGCCGACTTGGATCAACGCCCGCTTCTGCGCGGCTACGCCACGTGCCTCTTTGATGTGACCATGCAGACTGCGCGAGATATCATCGAGCGCACGGCGAGCTTCCGCGATCAGCGCCCGGTCGTCGCTTCGCGCCGACGCTCCGGCCGCGGTGATCCGTGCCGCCATCTGCTCGGGCGTCATGTCCAGCGCTGGCAACTTCTGAAGCGCCGCTACCTCACGCATTACTATCGCAATGCCCTGCAGCTGCTTGGCAAGCGTCTCGCTGTAATCGGGCAACTCTGGCAGTTCCGGCGTCTCGGCGCGCGCCGCAGCCATCCCCTCGATCGCCCGGCGCAGCAACACGATCTCCTCACCCTGTCGCTCGACGCTGGCGCGCAACCCGGTGAACGCTTCCGCCGCGGCATCCCGCCCGTGGTCATCGCTCATGCCATGCCTGCCCTTTTCCCATACGTAAGCACGAAGCTGACGATATCCGAAAGCACGAACTACCGTTCCATGCCGCGATCACGGGCAGGTTCGACCGAGCGGGTCAGCGCCTGCTCGACCGACCGCTCCTGCTCGACCGACCGCTCCTGCCCGACCGACCGATCGCGCTCCGGCTTGGCCATCAGCTCAGCCTTGCGGCTCTGGAGTGCGGCATCCAGCGCCGGATCATTTGCAAGCCCCCTGGCCACTGCCTGCATCCGTTTCGTCGCCTCGGTGGCCCCGGCGCTGTTGCCGACACGCTGTAGCTCAGCGCGTTCGTGCGCCATTGCCTGCCACTCGACCACGAACCGGTCGGCCCGCGCCTGCGGATCGAGCCGTACCTGCTGCTCCTCAACCATCGCCCGCACCGTGCCGGTGGTGTTGCCGGCCGCCGCCTCCGTGATCAGCCGCGGATCGCGCGCCAGTGCCGACGCAAGGTCACGCGACGCATGCGGGCGCACCTCGTCCAGCCCCTCGCCCGCCTTGCGTAGCGCGCTGTCCTGATGCGGGAGCACCGGCAGACCCTTGGCGCGCATCCGCTCGATATCCGCTGCGGCACGGGCATAACGCTCGATACCCCGCGCCTCCGCCGACTTGCCGCCCGTCGCCGGCATCGATGGCTGAAGAGCCGCCACTTTCTCCGTTACCGGTGTCGGTCGAAAGCCATCGAACATGCCGCGCGCCCTCGCAGATGGTGCCGACGACTGCGCTGTCAGTTCGTGCGGCGGCTCGGGCAGGCGGATTTCGCGTCGATCCGCGAAAGCACGCACCGGGTCGCTGCGATCGGCAAGGTAATCCCCCGCCATATCCTTGGCCCGCTCGCGCGACAGCGTGCGCACCAGCTTGGCGGCGTCGGCGAAGTCGTCGCGCCCGTAATGCACCTGCACCCCGTCACGGTGCCGCGACAGCCCGACATAGGCGGAATGCCGGTCCATCCCCGGTGTCGCCAGCACGTGCGTGGCATCCACCGTCACCCCCTGCGACTTGTGGAAGGTGGCGGCATAGCCATGATCGACATGAGCATAGTCCTGAAGGTCGAAGCCGACCCTACGCCCGTCGTCGAGCCGCACGGTCATCCGCTCCGCCGACACCTGCTCCAGCGTACCAAGCGTGCCGTTCTTCACCCCCAGCTCGCGGTCGTTCTTGAAGAACATCACCCGGTCGCCCGACGCGAACGCCCGCGCCCCCCGCTCCGCCTTGACCCTGACATCGGCACCCAGCTCACCGCCGGCACGGACATGCGCGCGCGCAAGCTGGTTAAGGTCATGCACCTCGGCATTGGTGTGGGTCAGGATCATCCGCGTGGCATCCGGCGACGCCTGCCGCTCGCGGTCCCACACCGCCATGAGGTCCGCGCCCGCCGCTTCGCGCGTGTCAGCTGCATGAACCATGCGGTGATCGCTATAGGCACCGATCGCCTCCGCCGTCCGCCCGGTGGCGAGCTGGCGGGTAGCATCGCGTTGCCAGTCCTCGCGCTGGCGGCGGATTTCAGTGATCTCCACCGCACCGTGCTGTTCGGACAGCGCCCGGAATGCCGCGCCGGCCTCGATCGCCTGCAACTGCTCAGGGTCGCCGACCAGCACCACCTTGGCCCCTGCCTCACGAGCATAGGACAGCACCCGCTCCATCTGCCGTGTGCCGATCATCCCGGCCTCGTCGACGACCAGCACGTCACGGGAGGATAGCTGCTCACGCCCCCGTGCCCATTGATACTCAAAGCTGGCGATGGTGCGAGACGCGATCCCCGACCCACCTTCGAGGTTTTCCGCCGCGATGCCCGACAGCGCAGCGCCGCGCACCGTGTAGCCGGCCCCCTCCCATGCCTCGCGCGCGACCCCGAGCATCGCCGACTTGCCGCTGCCGGCATAGCCGACCACCGACGCCAGCCGGCGCTCGCCGGTGACGTGATCGAAGGCGTCGGCCTGCTCGCCCGACAACACCATGCCGCGCGCCGCGGCCGCATCGAGCGCCCTGTCCCGATACCAATCGGCGACACCGTGCCCGCCACGATCGGCCAGCTCGCCCGCGGCCACCTCCAGCCGCTCCTCCACCGCGATCATCTCGCGACTGGTGAACCGTGCCTGGCCCCTCCCGTCCTCGCCCAGCGCCACCAGCTCCGGTGAGCCACGCACCGCCCCCACCACCGCGTCAAACTGGTCCTTGCCGTCCGAATGCCGGAACGCGAACTGCGCCAGATCCCGCGTCGTAAACGTCGCCTGTCCGCGTGTGATCGCGTCCAGCGCAACATTGGGATCGGCGATGATCTTCTCGCCGTTCTCCCGCGCAATGCGCAAATGGTCGTCCGCCCGCTCGGCATCCTCACCGCGCTCCAGCCGCCGCATCCCCGCCGGCCCAATCTTGTGCTGGGGCTCCAGCGCGATGCCCTGCTCGGCGTAGGAGCGATGATCGATACGGGCATCGATCCCCAGCTCTGCCAGCCGCTCGTTGACGTGTGCGCTCCATGCCTCGCGCCAGTGCTGGAGCAGGTCACGATCGTTCCAGTCCCGGTTCTTGTTACCGAACCCGTCCGGACCAACCTCGCGCATCGACAGCATCACATGCGCATGCGGTTTGGGACTGCCATCGACGGCATGATCCCAATGCACGTTGAGGTCGGCGACCATCCCGCGATCGACGAACTGCGTTCGGACGTAATCGTGCGCTAGCAGGATACCCTGTTCGCGGGTCATCTCACGTGGGATCGAGAACTCAACTTCACGGGCCAGCTGAGCATCGCCTCGCTTCTCCCCTGCCTCAACCTCGTTCCACAAGGTCATGCGGTCAGTCAGCCGCTCGGGTACACCCTCCGGTAACATCACTTCGGAGTGAATGACGCCGGCCTTGTTGGAGAAATCGTAATGCCGCCCAAGCCGTTCGTCCGGCAGCCGCGATGCGGACCGGTATGCGGCAGCCGCGACTGCGCTGCTGCCCGCCTTGCGGCTGATGATCTTGGCATTGAAATGGTAGATCGCCATGCCGGACCGCCTTGCCGTGGTTTCTAACGCGCATCCGACAAGATGTATAGGCGCGCACTCCACCACTCCTTCGTCGGTCACTCGTGACTTGCTGCGCCTGATCTGAAATGTCATGATGTCCGCATCCGGTTTGACCACGAGGAACAGGTTCGATGCGCAAGGTGCGGGACTATGACGCCGAGCTGAAGGCGCTGAACGAACGGGCGCGCGGATTAAAAGCGAAGAAGGTCCAGCAACTGGGTGAGCTGGTGGCTGCTACTGGTGCCGATGCGTTTGATACCGAGACGCTGGCCGGTGTGCTCCTCGCCGCGATCGGATCGGACGATGCAGAGCGAAAGGAGGCGTGGCGCGTGCGCGGCGCTGCCTTCTTTCAGGGACGCGCACGTAAGGCTCGCAAACGCACTGGCGACAACGGCACAGGCGCAGCTCCGGACGGCGCAGGCGATCCGGCGAACTGAGGCCAACCGCTACTCGAACGATCGGCGGGGGTGGGTCATGGATCGACGCGAACGGACACGTCAACTCATCGAACTGGGCGGCCTTGTCCAGAAGGCCGGGCTGGTTGATCTCACCGGTGACGATCGTGCTACGATCTACGGCGCGCTGCTCGACTTGATCGGGCGGGCGCGTGGCGATGATGCCGGCGATATAATGGCGCTGTGGAAGCGGCGCGGCAGGCGTGCCTTCGATGCCGAAGAGCAAGCGCGGGAGACGGCGGCATGAATCGGGTGGCGATCGACGGGAAACAGGCTGTGAGTGAACGCACATGGCAACTGGGGATGTTCGGCTATGGGTTGAAGCATGTTACGTCCGATGCCTGCAATGACATGGCGCGCCTGCTCGACCTGATGCCGTCCGTCACCCATCTGACAATCGAGGTTGGCGATGATCGCATCCACGTTACCCGCGACTGGTCCAGTGACCGGATGGAGGAAGCCGAGCGCCTGATCGACCGTATCGCCCGCTCGGGCGGCATCACTGCCGTCGTCGTGCCCGAGACCGGTGACGATCCGCCCCGGCGCATTGCGCATGATTGACCACACGATTGATAGGGAGGCCGTCATGACTGGATCGAACAACCCCCCGGTGCCGACCTGCAGCGACATTTGGCAGCTCATCAGCGACGGCATCGAACGCGACGGGGATCGTGCCGCCCGATCGCACTTTGCGGCCGGTTTTCCGATTTACATGTCGGATGACGATACGCCCCCCGACACCGTCATCCGCGAGAATCCGGACGGCACGCGCCAGTTGGTCCACTTCGATGCTGACGGTGAGCATGTCGTCGGCCGCCTGCCCGCCGTGGAACCACGCATATGATCTGGCGCACCGGCAGCGAACGCCGCACTATCTCCTGGGTCACCATCACCGTCATGGTCGGAATCGCCTATTTCGTCGTGCAGGGCATCAACGCCTACGTCATAACCATCCCGTCGCTGAAGGTCGGTTTCATCCTGATAGGCATTCTTGTTGCCCTGATGTGGATACCGGTGTTCAGGTGGCACGCTCCTTCTGGTGAACGGTCCACCCTGCTCGGTTCCGCCCGCCTCGGTGACGGGCGCGAGCTGGCCGCGCTGGAGAACGGCGTCGGCGATCTGCTCGTCGGCCGTGCCGAGAAGAGCGGCAAGCTGCTGCGCCAGGACGGCCCCGCCCATCTCGTTACCATCGCCCCCACCCGCTCAGGGAAAGGCGTCGGCACCATCCTCCCCAATCTTTTGACCCTCGATCGCGCCATCGTCTGCATCGATCCCAAAGGCGAGAACGCCCGCGTTGCGGCGCGTGCCCGCGGTCGCGTCGGCCAGGTCCATTGTCTCGACCCGTTCGGCGCCTCCGGCCGCTCCACTGCGCGCTACAATCCGCTCGATCGCATGGACGTGAGGGACATCGATCTCGTCGACGACGTGGCGGCGCTGGCTGACGCCATCGTTCAGGACGACAATGCCGGCGGTGACGCCACCCATTGGAACGAGGAAGCCCGTGCGCTCATCGCCGGTGTCATCCTCCATATCGTCGCTGTAGAGCCGCTGGAGCGCCGTTCGCTGCTCACGCTGCGCGAATACCTCACATTGGCTCCAGCGGGCTTCGCAGGCCTCCTAATAGCGATGCAGAACAACCCTGCCATCCACGGCTTGGTCGCCCGCGCCGCCAATCGCTTTCTCGGCAAGGCCGATCGCGAGGCGTCGGGCGTGCTGTCCGCCGCCCAGCGTCATACCCACTTCCTCGACAGCCCGCGCATCGCCGACTGTATCGCCACGTCCGAATTCCGCTTCGCCGATCTCCGTAGCGGCGCCGTGACGATCTTCCTGTGTCTGCCGCCCGACCGTATCGATGCCTACAGCCGCTGGCTGCGCCTGATCGTCGTCGAGGCGCTGACCGCGCTGGCGCGCACCCCTGCCCTGCCCGGCCGCAAACCCGTGCTGTTCCTGCTCGACGAGTTCGCCGCCCTTGGCCGGCTGGAGCCGGTCGCACGCGCGATGGGGCTGATGGCCGGCTACGGCGTCCAGCTCTGGCCGATCCTCCAGGACATTCACCAGCTTCGCCACCTCTACGGCGAGCGCGCCGGCACCTTCCTCGCCAATGCCGGTGTCCTTCAGGTGTTCGGCGTCAACGATCACGACACCGCCGACCTGGTGTCGAAGATGATCGGCGAGGAAACCGTCGAATACCGCTCGGAAGGCTGGTCCACCAACTACGGCAAAGAGCTGATCGGCGGCACGACCCACAGCAGCTCCGTCAGCGAGCATGCCACCGCACGGCGGCTGTTCACCCCTGACGAGATCATGCGCCTCGGTCCTGATCGCCAACTCCTGCTTCGACCGGGACAGGCCCCACTTCTCACCGGTCGGATCGTTTACTACCGCGATCATGAGTTTGCCGGGACATTCGATCCGGCATAAACGCTCACCGCTTGCCGGCGTACGATCCTAATAGCTTTAATAAGTCGGATGCCTTCGCTTTACCATAAAGTATCTTCTTATATATTTGCATATGCGTGGTGACGTCCGTGCGATCTATATCTAGCAGAACGAGCATAAATGCTAAGAATATTGCTCCGGCAGATACATCAAATTCTGTCTGGATAGCATTGACCATCGAGCGGACACGCACCTCCATCGCTCGGGATGTTTTGTCGGAAGGCAAGTTACACTGATCCATCATCTACGCCTCTTCGTTGTGTCAGAGGCATGGCCCGGCCTGAAAGCCGGGCGTTCGTAACCCTGCACGTCGCACAAGGCGCCGCCGCTTTTAGGCAGAACCCTGGACATACGCGTCGGCCACCCGGCCGAGAAGCTCGACCAGATCGACGTGGTGAAGGGGTTACGACGCCCCACGGACGGGATTGACCGTGCCGCATGTGCAGGATCGCAGAACAAGGGAGTGCCGTCGAGGCCCGATACGGTTGCTGGTACGCCAATAACGGCCTCAGCCTCACCGCGCTAGATAGCGCGTGCCGATCTCGTAAGCACCGCCACGGCATGCCTCGCCTATCGCCTGTCGATAGGCCTCGACCTGTTCAGCTTGGTAGCGTCCCAGACCGGCCGCGATGATTATCAGGCGACACGTTCACCACGCCACATGCCGACATCGCCCGCGACGACGAGGCGGCGGCTGTTAAGGCCAGTCGGCGTGACGGGCGCATGTTTGGCATATCCCCGGTGCGGGGACAAGGACGCGCAAGGAACCGCGCCAGCCGGTCGGCAAGCGGCACGGCAAGCGTCGCAGAATAATGCGCCGCGATATGATGTTCGTCCCGCCAGACGACGACGTTCCCGATCATCGTGCGACACCGCCCAAGTGGGCAGATCAGGTCATCAAGATCGAGCATCTCGATCCCCGTCGCGTCCGCCGCGGCGCGCAGCACATCGCCGCGGCGGGCACGACGCGGCAGCGGCACCGGTTGGTGTGGCTTGTCGAGCGCAGCAATCGGATCGACCGCAAGATGCGGCGTATCGCGAAGTACGACCACGCGCGATCCTAATGCAGCGAGCCGTGCGAGCATCGGCCGCACTGCCGCCAGCCGCGCAGCATTATTCGGTAATTGCCCGACTTCACCGTCGAGATAAAGCGCATAGACGATCAGCGCCGGCGGCCGCGCCGTGAGTGTCGCAAGTACGTTGTGCGCCCAAGCTTCGCAGGAGGCGGCATCGTGGTGCACCATCCGCGTCGCAACCAGCGGGCATGAGGATTTTGTCAACGGCACGATCCGCCAGCTACGGCGCTGCCCGGCGAGATCGAAGGCGGGCAGCCACTGCGCCGCATGCGAGTCTCCCACCACCGCAATCGTCTGGGCCCCATCCGGCGCCCCCGCCGGACATGTGCGGATCGCACTTGCGCCGAACGGCAGACTACAGCCATCGGCATAGACGATCGGAAGGTCAAATGGCACAAGATGCGCGGCGGGAAAGGGCGTGGCGTGTGGTACCGGCGTACCGGCAAGCGCCGCGGCGCCAGGATAGAGGCGTGTGTCGAGTTGTGTGGTCTCGAACCGATGAAGATCCCAAGCGATATAGGATAGTAGCGCGCCGGAGAGCAGCAACGGGATTATGACCGCGACGGCAACCGGCAAGAAGCTGCGCAGTCGCACCGCATCCCGGCCATGCAGCCGAATGCGATCCTCTACCAGCCGCTTGGTAAGTTCGGCGAGCAGCAGCACGATAAGCAGAATCGCGACCATGTCGAAGGTGCCGAGTTGACCATCGCGTCGATAGCGAACTGCGACGATGATCGGCCAATGCCACAAATAGATCGCATAGGAGCGGCCGCCGATCCAGTGCATTGCCGCATTATCGAGCAGCTTGTTGCGCCCCCTGTCTGTCTGTGCCGCAAGAATGACGAACGCCGCGCCGAGCGTTGGCACCAGCGCGGCAGAGCCGGGAAAGACCGTCTTTGCCGAATAAAACACCGCTGCGCCAATCAGCAGCGCGAGACCGGCACCCTGTACAGCGACGGCGTATCGCCCCACCGCAACGCGCCGAGACCAGCCGGGGAAACACGCAACCAGCCCGCCCAATGCTAGCTCCCAGACGCGAAATTGCGGGTAGAAATAGGCGCCTTGCGCGTGTGCCGCAGCAATTGACAGGATAAGCGAGCTGAGTAGCACAACCGCGATGGCGGCCCCTGCCAACTTACGCACGGGTAGAGCGATCCAGTGACGCAACCGGCCGACGGCGAACAGGATCAACGGCCAGAAAAGATAGAATTGCTCCTCAACCGACAGTGACCAATAATGCTGCACCGGGCTCGCGATGCGATTGAAGGCAAGATAGTCGACCGCATGATGCGCAAGGTATAGATTTTGGACGTAAAGCGCGGCCGCAGCGACCTCGCGCGCGATATGCGGCCATTGATCCTGTGGAAAGGCGCCGATGCACAGGACCATCACCGCAAGCACCAGCGTCGCGGCGGGAAGCAGCCGGCGAAAGCGGCGTGCGTAAAAACTGGCAAGATCAAGCCGGCCCGATCGTTCTAGATCGCTGACCAAAGCCTCGGTGATAAAATAGCCCGACAACACAAAAAATACGTCGACACCGACATAACCGCCGCTCAGCCACCCCGCGTCGAGATGGAAGACGAGTACGAGCAGCACCGCGACCGCACGCAGCCCCTGCAATTCCGGTTTGAACCCCTCCTTGATCATCGCGTCAAATCCCGGTCGTACAACACCGCTTTATCTATTTTAATTTGCCCCGGTGATATCAACGTACCACGACGCCGGCTCGCTAGCATTGCGGGTGTAGAAAATTAGTGAGCTGTCGGTAAAACATGGATCGACTCCGATCAACTCGTTGTCGGTGCTCAGCCATGCCAAAAGAGGACAGCTGAAACGGCTGGTGTCGAGTAATTCCAGTCTGATCAGACTGGAACGTTAACTACTGTAGGTGCACAATGGGAGGCGGTTAGTTCAGTTGGCAATCGAACGTCCACCGTGCTTGCGCGACACGTCGTTAAATGCATTAGCCATCAGCGCCTGCAGCTTGCCCTTGCCGACGGGCGAGCGCACGTACACCAAATGACATTCTGGGCAAAAAGCCGGCGATCTGCTCGAGGCCTTGGCAGTTCGCCAGCTTCCGCCCAACCCCAGCGGCAGGGGGCCGGCGGAGGATGGCACTGAGGGCGGTGGAACTCGGCTCTCAACCTTTATTAGCAGCACACTGCCTTCTTCATTCCCGCCGCTTAGCTGCGACACACGTCCAACGCCCTCGCATCTACCGCCCACCTTTCGATAACATGCGTCCGCAGCGAGTGCGCTGCAATTCGCTTCCGCCACAGGCGATCCTCAGGGAACGAGCGCGCGATTGCAACGGCGAAAACGTCTGTCATACATATCGATGCTGTCTGGTTAGACCAACCCGCCACCGCCGGCGTGGTTAATCGCTCACTGTAGGTTGCGAATGCCGCTGACGACCAAGGTTCGTCGCGACCACTTTAAGCACCTGCAGGCCAGTCGTGATGGCCCTGCAACCCTCGCCCCCTTTGGCAACGCCGACCGCCGTGTTCTGCCGGCCGTTCCCTCTAGCGGGGGAACGACATTTCCGGGTTATTCGCTAATCCACCGATACGCCGCGCAATCGAAGCGGTTTTATGATCAATGACGCCTAGTCGCGAGATGTTTCGCAACGACGTGTCGGTCTGATAATTAGTCTCCAATCGGGCTCTCGCCGTGCTTGCGCAGCACATCATTAAACGCTTCGGCCATGAGCGTCTGCAGGCTCCGGCCCTGACGCCGCGCCAGCGTGTGCATTGCAAACGACATCTCGGGGCTGAAGAAGCCGGCAATCTGCTTTCGACCCTGTCGACTCGCGGGACCCTGCGTCGTGGTACCTCCCGACGCCCCTCCCTGTACTGTCGCGGCGGCTGGCATCGTCACCGGCGCCGTGACCGAAGCGACCGGCGCGGTAACACTGCGCAGATTGGCGAAACTCGGCTTGCGGCTCATGCAGGTACCTTCTTGCGTGTCTTGGCCTTAGCAACGGGCATGCCGACTTGTCGACATGTCCACGCGTAGAGCTGTCGAATATCCTCGGCGGCCTTGCCGTCGGGTTCATATTCCATAACGGTGCGCCCCTCCCCGCTCGCATGGCGATAGGCGGCGCGGTCGGGGATCTGCACCGGGCAGGGCGGCGTGCCGAAGCCTTCGACCAGTTCGCCCGCCTCCTGGTAGACGCGCGGCGCGTTGGGGGCGCCAGCGGTGAAGACGACATAAGCGGGCTTGCGCAGCAGCTGCACCAGCTTGGCGGTGGTCTGGATCGCCGACAGGTCGAAGGCGCTCGGCCGGCACGGGATCAGCACGAGATCG
>Ga0265798_10000864_pt1 | contig 48673 bp, 37 predicted proteins | sample P3T30metagenome_FD_192430 | JGI IMG/M metagenome (GOLD analysis project Ga0265798, IMG submission 192430) | Plant litter microbial communities from East Loma Ridge, Irvine, California - P3 T30 | ecosystem: Environmental > Terrestrial > Plant litter > Unclassified | place: USA: California...
TCCCGAACAGGACCGTGAAACGACTTTGCGCCGATGATAGTGCTGCAACCAGTGTGAAAGTAGGTTATCGTCAGGCTAGTTATATAGAAAAGCCCACTCAGTGATCTGAGTGGGCTTTTTGCTTTGGACAAGCAAAAACTTCTCCCCATCGAGATACGCTTTCTTCGCGCGTATTGAAATTGTTATGCTAACGTTAACCAAAACCGTGTCGTCAGTCATTTTTTGATTCGCGAAACGACCGGACCAGTGCGTGCCAGAACAGCAGAGGAGACATGAAAAGAAGAGAACTTCTCGCCCGTGGACTGGGCTTTTACACCGCGTTGCAGGCAGCACCTTATATGACCGCAACCGCGGCGCCAGTACCGCTGCAAGCGGCATCCTCCACCAGCGGCCACGCCGCACAGCCGCCAAAACGCTACCTCGGCACCCTGATCGACGACGCTTTCCTGCAGCGCCACCTGCTGCCGCCCAGTGAGTGGCATCCCTATCCGCGCGCAGCCGAACGCGATGCCTGGCGTGCGGTACCGGCCGACGTCCAACAAGCCATCGTCAAGCGCGCCGATGCCTGGCTCGAACAGGACTGGCCGCAACTGCCCGCCAGCCTGTTCCTGGAATTCAAGGAGAACGGCAACCGCACGCGCTATGAACGCCGCTATTTCGAGCGCCGCAACCGCCTCGCCGGGCTGGTCCTGGCCGAATGCGTGCAGGGGCAGGGCCGCTACCTGCACGCCATCGCGGATGGCGTCTGGCACGTGTGCGAAGAAGCGTTCTGGGGTTTGCCGGCCCATACCGGCATGCAGCGCAGCGGCGTCGGCCTGCCGGACGCCGCCGACCCCGTCATCGACCTGTTCGCGGCCGAGACCGGGGTGACGCTGGCCTGGGTGCATTACCTGTTGCAAGCCGAATTGGCCGCCATTTCGCCGCTGCTTCCGGTGCGCATCGCGGCGGAAGTCAAACGCCGCATCCTCGACCCGGGCTGGTCGCGCGACGATTTCAAGTGGATGGGACTGCCGCAGCGCAAGGAGCCGCTCAACAACTGGACGGCCTGGATCGCATCCAGCTGGCTCGAAGCCAACCTGCTGCTGGAACCGGATGCCGCAAGGCGCCGCGCCGCCACGCTCAAGATCTGCGGCTGCCTCGACCGCTTCCTGGAAGATTACTCGAGCGACGGCGCCTGCGAGGAAGGGCCGGGCTACTGGGCGCTGTCCGCCGGGCCCTACCTGGATGCCCTGCAGGCGCTCACGTCCGCCACCGGAGGCAAGGTCGACCTGGCCGCCGACGCCTTCGTGCGCAGGATGGGCCGCTACGTCATGGACGTGCATGTGGCCGGGGACTGGTACGTGAACTATGGCGATGCCCACGCCATCGTGCGCCATTCGCCGCAACTGCTGTACCGCTTCGGCAAGGCGACCGCGGACCGCGACCTGATGGCCTACGGCGCCCTGCGTGCGCCCGCCAGCGGCATCGCCCTGAGCGGCCAGGGCCGGCTGGCGCGCGACATCCCCGACGTGCTGCTGACCGCCGCCATGCGCACCCAGCCGCGGCGGGACGCACTGCCGCGCGCCGCCTGGTATCCGGCGCTCGGACTGCTGACGGCGCGCGCCAGGGCCGATTCGACGCAAGGTTTCTTCCTGGCCGTGCAGGCGGCATCGAACCAGCGCAGCCATGGCCACCACGATTCCGGCAGCTTCATCGTATTCCACGACGGCGAGCCGGTGTTCATCGACGTCGGCGTGGAAGCCTATACGGCCAAGACCTTCAGCGCCGACCGCTACAGCATCTGGACCATGCAGTCGGGCTATCACAACCTGCCGATCGTCGACGGCCGGATGCAGGCGGGCGGCGCGCCGGGTGTTCGCGCAAGTGGTGTGCAGGTCGAGGACGCAGCAAGCCGCACCGGCATGTCGATGGAACTGGCCGGCGCCTATCCACCCGAAGCCGGCGTCGCCGCCTGGCAGCGCGCCATCCATCTCGAACGCGGCGACGACACCGTCCGCCTGCGCGAGCGCTTCCGCCTGGCCCGCCCCGTGCCGGTTCAGCTGGTGTTCATGACGCCGCGCCAGCCGGTGCTGGCCGCGCCGGGCCGCCTGACGCTCGCCGCGCTGGCGGGAAGCAGCAAGGCGGTGCAGCTGCGTTTCGATGCAAGCCAGCTGAGCGCCGATATTGAACCGATCGCCCTGAGCGACGCCGGCTTGCAGCGCGAGTGGGGCGCCGCGATCCACCGCATCAAGCTGACGTCGATCCGGCCGCTCGCGCAAGGCGACCTGGAAATCCTGGTCGCATAAAGGCGAAAGAGGGACGCGCGAAAAAGGGAAGGACGAAAAAAACCGGTGGCCCGCAGCGCCGCCGGCCCGTCCCGCCGGACCTCAGAAGAAGCTGTAGCGCACGGTCGCCTGGAAGGTGCGGCCGTCATAGTCGGCGCGGCGCAGCTTGGCCATCGTGCCTTCGTACTCTTCGCGGAAGGTATCGGTCAGGTTGAAGCCGTCCACCGCCAGGGTCAGGTTCTCGGTCAGCTTGTAGGATGCAGACAGGTCGAACTGGCCGCGGGCCTTGACCGAACGCGCGGCGCCGCTGAAGGTGCCGCCGCTGGGCAGGTTGTAGTCGTCGCGGTAGTTGTACACGCCGCGCACGCCCCACACCGGCGTCTCGTAGTACAGGATCAGGTTGGCCGAGCGCGGCGACACGTTGTTCAGGAAGGCCGGGCTGCCGTCCGGCGCCTTGCCCTTGGTGCGGGTGTACGAATAATTGAACACGCCGCCCATGCCGTTGAACGGCGCCGGCAGGAAGTCGAAGGCCTGCTGCACCGTCAGTTCGGCGCCTTCCGCGATCAGGTCGTTGGGCGAGTTGATCGCGCCGTTGACGTCGATCGTGTACTTGCCGTTCAGGCCCTTGCCGGGCGGGGCGTCGATGCTGCTGACGCAGCGGTCGCCCGACACGCTCCAGTTGCCCAGTCCCAGGTTGTAGCCGTTGGAAGGGCATAGCAGGGCGTCGCGGTTCTCGCCGACGATCATGCCGTGGATCTGCTTGCGGTACAGCGCCAGGCCGATCAGGCCATTCGGGCGGTTGTAGTACTCGAGCGCCAGGTCCTGCGACTTCGAGGTGTAGGGCTCGATGTTCACGCGCCCCAGGCTGACGGTGTAGCCGCCGTTGACGGCGTCTTCCACCACCGTCGTGCTCAGGGGCGAGATGTCGCGCGCGTTGGGGCGGATGAAGGTCTTGTAGTTCCCGTAGCGGAGCACCAGCTTGTCGCTCAGGTCGGCCGCCAGCAGCATCGAGGGCAGGTTGTTGGCGTACTTCGTGTTGCGGGTATTCGTCTTGAACGTGGCGCTGGCGCCGGTGCCGGTGCGGTCCATCGAGGTCACGATCTGCGTGGTTTCCTCGCGCCGCAGGCCGACGTGGCCGCGGATGCGCACGCCCGCGAGCTTGCCGTCGAGCTTGGCCATCAGGTACAGCGCCTTGATCTTGTCGTCCTTGCTGAAGTTATTGCTGGTGAAGCCGCCGTCGGCCGGGTCGTTGAGCCAGCCGCTGGCGGTGCGCAGGCCGTCGCCGCTGATGGTCGGCTGCAGCGTCGAGGCGATGTAGTCGTAGTCCACGGTCTGCCAGTTGCGCAGGTAATTGCCGGCGTTCCCGCCGAAGAAGTCGCCGGCGAAGGGGCTGTCGACCACGAACCTGGAATCGATCTTCGAGTAGTCGATGCCGGCCGCGCTGGAGCGGTAGGCGCGCGAGGTGTAGCCGTTCTTGTTGTACTGGGCGCCACCCTGCAGCGACTCGAGCCAGGGCAGGTCGAGGTAGCGTTCCAGGTCCAGGCGCAGGCCCTTGACTTCGTTCTCGGCATAGTTGTCCGAGCCGGCCACGATGAACACGTCGCCGTTGGCGTTGGTGACGGTCGGGGTGTTGCCGGTGCCGCCCCAGGTCCAGGGGCCGGTCAGCTGCGCCGCGCCCAGCGCCGGGTTGCTGCCATTGAAGGTCATGGCGAAGTTGTCCAGGCCCCCGCCCAGGCCGACGCTGCCGCTGATGCCGTTGCCGGTTCGACTGGCGCCCAGCGGCTTGGCGACGTTGCGCACGTCGAGCTGGCCCTGGTAGCCGTAGTTGGTGGCCTTCGACAGGATGCCGTTGGCCTCGATGCGCCACAAATCGCTGTTGAAGGCGGCGCGCAGGTTCATGCCATCGGCCTTCTGCTTGAACGGCTCCTTGCGCAGCGAACCGTATACCCTCGGATTGACGAAGTTGTAGTCGTTGACGTAATAGCGCCCGTCCGAGTGCAGGAAGGGCGCCGAGGTCGGGTCGATGATGGTGTTGGCGTCGCGGTAGTCGATGTCGAGGATGTCCAGCGCCGTGTTCTTCATGTCGCGTTCGGTGAAGAAGTAGTGCCCGCCGACCCTGAGCTGCGATGACAGCTTGTACTCGGCGCCGAACGCGCCCGAGGCCAGCCGGCCTTCGTTGGTGCGCGCCGCCTGGCGGATGTCGGTCGGCGCCGTGATGCCGGCCTTCGAGATGGCGCCGGTGCCGCCCGGGGCCGCGACGCAGGGCGCCGCCTGGCCGGTGCAGTCGGCCGCGTAGTAATCGCGGTAGCGGCTCAGGAAGTTGGGCGTGGTGGCCGGCAGCAGCTGGGTGAACTGGTTGACGTACAGCGAGTCGCGGCGGAATTCTTCCTTCTTCCATGCCACGTTGGCGAACACGCCCAGGTTGCCGCCCAGGTAGCGTTTGGCGACGCTGACCGAGGTCTTCGGCGTCGTGGTGCTGCCCAGGGTGTTGTGTTCGGCGGCGAGCTTGATCGAGGCGCCTTCCTTGCGCGACAGCGCCGGTGCGACGCTCAAATCGATGTTGCCGGCGATGCCGCCGCTCTGGTCGGCCGCCGACACCGACTTGATCACCGTGATGGCGCTGAAGATGTCGGCATCAAAAGCCCCCATCGGCGCGGCGCCGCCCAGCACCGGCGCCGCGAAGTCCATGCCGTTCATCGTGATCTTGGCGAAGCCGCTCGGCAGGCCGCGCAAATTGACCGAGGCGCTGCGGCCGTCTTCCTCGCGGTTGACCTGGATGCCCGGGATGCGCTGCAGCGCTTCGCCGACGTTCAAGTCGGGAAAGCGCTCCATGCCTTCGGTCGAGATGCTGTCGGTGACGCCGATGTTCTGGCGTTTCATGATCAGCGCATCCGTGTAGCTCTTCTTGAATCCGGTGACCACCACCTGTTTCGGCGCGGCGTCGGTGTCTTTGTCGGCTTCCTGCGCATGGACCAGCGCCTGTGTGCACAACGTGCCTGCGACCACATAACTGAATCCCCTCAACCGCTTCATCGTTTTTTGCTTCATTGTCCAGTCTCCGTATGTTTATTGTATTTATTGCAGCAATTAAATGGTAACGTAACCATGCACGTGCAGGTATGCAAAAATTGATGGCATGTATATCAACAGCCACACCTCATCAGGATGTCAGGTGCCGGCTTGTGATTTCCGGAACACAATGCAAGGTTTCCCGGGGAGAAGCGGATGCGCGATGCGATCATCATCGGCGGTGGCCACAATGGCCTGGTCTGCGCCTGGTATCTGGCCAGCGCCGGCCTGACAGTGACGGTACTCGAAGGGCGCGGCGTGGTCGGCGGCGCCGCCGTGACCGAGGAATTCCACCCGGGGTTTCGCAACTCGGTGGCATCCTATACCGTGTCCCTGCTGAACCCGAAGATCATCCGCGACATGGCCCTGGCCGCGCACGGCCTGCGCATCGTCGAGCGGCCGCTGTCGAATTTCCTGCCGCTGGATGATCAAAACTACCTGAAGGTCGGCGCCGGCAGGACGGCCGCCGAAGTGGCGAAGTTCTCCCGGCGCGATGCGGAAAAGCTCGATGCCTATGCTGCCCACCTGGACGTCGTGGCCGACCTGCTGCGTGAGCTGGTGCTGCAGACGCCGCCGAACCGGGTCGAACAGGGCTGGCTGGCGGCGCTGCCCGAACTTATCAAGGCCGGCCGGCTCGGCAACCGGATGCGCAAGCTGCCGCTGTCCGCCCAGCGCGAACTGCTGGACCTGTTCACTAAATCGGCCGGCGACTATCTCGACGGCTGGTTCGAAAGCGCGCCGATCAAGGCAGCCTATGGTTTCGACAGCGTGGTCGGCAACTACGCCAGCCCGTATTCGCCCGGTTCGGCCTACGTGCTGCTGCATCACGTGTTCGGCGAAGTGAATGGGAAGAAGGGCGCCTGGGGCCATGCGATCGGCGGCATGGGCGCGATCACCCAGGCGATGGCCAAGGCGGCGCAAGCGAAGGGCGTCGAGATCCGCACCGGCTGCGCGGTGGAGGAAGTGCTGCTGCACAAGGGGCGCGCGGCTGGCGTCGCCGCCGGGGGCGAACGGCTGGAAGCGCGGGTGGTCGTGTCCAACCTGAACCCGCGCCTGCTGTACACCAGGCTGGTCGACCCGGGCGCGCTTCCTGCGGATTTCCTGCGCCGCATACGGGCCTGGCGCTGCGGCTCCGGCACCTTCCGCATGAACGTGGCGCTGTCCGAATTGCCGGACTTTACCTGCCTGCCGGGCCGGTCGGCGGCCGAGCATCACGGCAGCGGCATCATCATCGCGCCCAGCCTGGCCTACATGGAGCGCGCCTACCACGATGCGCGGGCATCCGGCTGGGCGCGCGAACCGATCGTCGAACTGCTGATCCCGTCCACGCTGGACCCGACGCTGGCGCCGCCCGGCCAGCACGTCGCCAGCCTGTTCTGCCAGCACGTGGCGCCCGACCTGCCCGACGGCGCCAGCTGGGACGACCATCGCGAACGCGTGGCCGAGCTGATGATCGACACCGTCGACCGTCATGCCCCCAATTTCAAACGATCGGTGCTGGGCCGCCATGTCATGAGCCCGCTGGACCTGGAGCGCACCTTCGGCCTGGTAGGCGGCGACATCTTCCACGGCGCGCTGGGCCTGGACCAGCTGTTCTCGGCGCGCCCGATGCTGGGGCATGCGGATTACCGCGGGCCGATCGCGGGCCTGTACACCTGCGGATCCGGGACGCACCCCGGCGGCGGCGTGACCGGGGCGCCGGGACACAACGCCGCGCGCGAAGTGGTGCGCGACCTGGCCAGGATGCGGAGTTGAACTGCGCGGCGTGCGGGCGCCGACCCTAGCGGCCGTCGCGCCGTTCGTCGTCGATCTCGTCTTCCAGCGGGTCGGCGCTGCGCGCCACCGGCAGGTGCCAGCCGTAGTGGATCGCGGCCAGGCGCAGTCCGAAGCACAGCGCCGCGCCGGCGCAGGCCATCATGGTGCTGGGCAGCTGCAGCGCGTCGCCGGCCACCACCACGCCGGCGCCGGCCAGCGCCGCCACCGCGTACACGTCGGCGCGCATCACGGCGGGGATCTCGGACAGCAGCACGTCGCGCACCACGCCGCCGCCGATCCCGGTCAGCATGCCGAGCAGCGCCGCCATCCACGGCTCCAGCCCGTATACCAGGGCCTTCTGGGCGCCGGCCACGCAGAACAGCGCCAGCCCGGCGGCGTCGAACACCAGCACCGGGCTGCGCAACTGGCGCAGGCCCGGATGCCAGAAGAACATCAGTACGCCGGCCAGCAGCGACACGGCAAGATAGCGCCAGTCGCGGATCGCCGCCGGCGGCGTCGATCCGATCAGCAGGTCGCGCAGGATGCCGCCCGAATTGGCGGCGACAAAGGACAGCACCAGCACGCCGAACAGGTCGAGCCGGCGGCGTATGCCGGCCACGGCGCCGCTCAGCGCGAACACGAAGGTGCCGAGCAGGTCGAGCGTCAGCACGAGGGTCTTGAGCGCAGCGCCCACATCCAGGGAAACAGCAGGAAACACGGCAATGCCTTCGACAAAAATGCCGAGATTATGCGCGCCCGGCCGCACCGCACGCAATATGCGCAGCAAGATGATCGAAACGGCGCCGCCGCCGCGCCCGCATCTGCAGCGCTTGCTTGTATGATTGCCGGGATAAAACATGAAAGTCCGGAGGAGACATTGGAAACCACGCGCCGCAACATCGTACTGTCACTGCTGTCCACGCCCCTGCTGTCCACCCCCTTGTTGGCCACCATGGCGCACGCCGCATCCGCCCCTGACAGGCAGGCATCGATCCTGGACTTCGGCGCCGTCGCCGACGACAAGACCGTCAACACCCGCGCCATCCAGGCCGCCATCGACCACCTCGTCAAACAGGGCGGCGGCACCGTGCGCGTGCCGGCCGGCGTGTTCGTCAGCGGCGCCCTGTTCCTGAAACCGAAGGTCAATCTGCACCTCGAGCGCGGCGCGGTCATCAAGTGCTCGACCGACATGCAGCATTTCCCGGTACGGCGCACCCGCATCGAAGGCCACTTCGAGGACAACTTCAATCCGGCCCTGATCAACGCCGACGGCTGCGACGGCCTGACGATCACCGGCGAGGGCACCTTCGACGGCGCCGGCCGCCCGATCTGGGACACGTTCTGGAAGCTGCGCAACGCGGCGCCGGACCCGCGCAACTTCCCCAACCTGGGCGTGCCGCGCGCGCGCCTGGCGCTGATCGAGCGCTCGCGCAACGTCGTCATCGACGGCGTCACCTTCAAGGATTCGCAGTTCTGGAACCTGCACCTGTATAAATGCCAGCAGGTGCTGGTCAAGAACGCCCGCTTCCAGGTACCGGACGACTACAAGCAGGCGCCCAGCACCGACGGCATCGACCTGGACAGCTGCCAGGACGTGACCGTCGACGGCTGCCATTTCTCGGTCACCGACGACTGCATCGCCGCCAAGGGTTCCAAGGGACCGCACGCGCTGGAAGACAAGGACAGCCCGCCGGTGGAACGCATCCGCGTGCGCAACTGCGTGTTCCGGCGCGGCCACTCGATGGTCACGCTCGGCAGCGAAGCGACCATCGTGCGCGACGTCGTCGTCGAGAACTGCACCGCCACCAACATCGGCAACGTCGCCGTGCTCAAGCTGCGCCCGGACACGCCGCAGCACTACGAGGACATCCATTTCCGCAACATCACCCTCGATTCAGAGAAGGGCGAGATCATCAACATGCGGCCGTGGACCCAGTACGTCGACCTGAAAGGGGCGGCGCCGCCGAAGTCCATGGTGCGCAACGTCAGCCTGGTCGGCATCAAGGGCCGCTTCGGCGCGCTCGGCGCGGTCAAGCCGAATCCGGGCCAGACCGAGATCGGCAATATCCTCATCAAGGACGTCGACGTGCAGCTGGCCAAGACCGGCTTCGACACGGCCGCGGCCGGCGCGCTGCGGCTGGAAAACGTGGTGGTGAACGGGAAGCCGTTCACGCTCTAGGCCACGGCTGGCCGGTCTCGCCGGCACGCATCACTTGGCACGCATCAGCCGGCGTCCGGCTGCGTTTCCGGCAGCGCATCGCGGAATGCCGCCAGTTCCGCGCAGCGTGCGTCGATCACGGCCAGGGTCGGATAGCCGGACAGGTCGCACTCGAAGCGGCGCGCATTGTACAACTGCGGCACCAGGCAGCAATCGGCCATGGTCGGCGTGTCGCCGTGGCAGAACAGGCCGGTGGCGGGATCGCCGGCCAGCTGGCGTTCGAGTCCCGCCAGCCCGAGCGCGACCCAGTGCCGGTACCAGGCGTTCTTCTGGTCCGGACTGGCCTTCAGTTCCTCGCTCAGGTACTTCAGCACGCGCAGGTTGTTGATCGGATGGATGTCCGATGCGATCGCCTGGCTCAGCGCCCGCACGCGGGCGCGCCCGCGCGCATCGGACGGCAGCAGCGGCGCGGCGGGGCGCGTCTCCTCGAGGTACTCGATGATCGCCAGCGATTGCGGCAGCGCCATGCCGTCGTCCTCGATCACCGGCACCAGATGCTGGGGATTGAGCGCGTCGAAGGCGGGCGCGAACTGCTCGCCGCCATTTCTGGTCAGGTGGACATAGGCCGCTTCCGCCTGCAGGCCCTTCAGGTTGAGGGCGATGCGTACCCGGTACGAGGCCGAGCTGCGGTGGTAAGTGTGGAGCTTCATGGGAGCGAACTTTCGGTGGTCGGATGGGGTGGAATCAGCGATGCCGCCGGCGCCGTCGCGGCGTCGGCATCCGCGCGCGACTGCAGCCGGGCCATCGCCAGCAGGGCGAGTGCGGCCAGTACCGCGGGAACGGCGAGCAGGACGAAGATGGTCTGGTTGCTCAACTGGGCCGACAGCAGCGCGCCGCCGACCATCGAGCCGAGCACCGAGCCGCTGCGCCCGACGGCCGACGCCCAGCTTACGCCGGTGGCGCGGCTGGTGGTCGGGTAGAACGCGGCGGCCAGCGCGTTGGCGCCGACCTGCGAGCCGCTGACGCCGAAGCCGACGCCGAACACCGCCAGCACCAGCAGCGGCACGTTGTCGGTGGCGACGCCGACCGTTGCGATGCAGCCCGCTGCCGCCAGGTAGGCCAGCGCCAGCACGCGGTGCGGGCGGAAGCGGTCCATCCAGCGGCCGAGCAGGATGGCGCCGGCGGTGCCGCCGATCTGGAAGACCGAACTGATGAAGGACGCCTGCGACAGGCTGTGACCGGCGCCGTTGAGGATGGTCGGCAGCCAGCTCGACAGCAGGTAGATGATCAGGAGGCTCATGAAGAACGTGGCCCACAGCAGCAGCGTGCCCCGGATCAGTCCCGGGCGAAACAGCTGCGATACCGGGGAGCCCGGCAGCCGGATGTCGCTGACCACCAGCGACGGCATCGCCTGGTCCGGCCCGGCGATGCGGGTCGCGATGCCGATGGCGGTCGGACTGGCGCCGCGTCCGCGCAGGGTCAGCCAGCGCAGCGATTCCGGCAGCGCCAGCGCGAGCACCGGCACCAGCAGCAGCGGCAGCGCGCCGCCGATCGTCAGGATGCCGCGCCAGCCGACCGTGGCCAGCAGTTGCGCCGCCACCAGGCCGCCCAGTGCCGAACCGATCGTGAAGCCACAGAACATCAGGGTCACCAGGCTGGCGCGGCGCGGCGTCGGGCAGTATTCGGACGTCAGGGTGATCGTGGTCGGCATCGCGCCGCCCAGCCCGAGGCCGGTCAGGAAACGCAGCGCCAGCAGCATCGTCATGTCGGCGGCGAACGCCGACAGCAAGGAGGCCAGGCCGAAGAAGGCGACCGACAGCAGCAGCACCGGCTTGCGGCCGTAGCGGTCGGCCAGGGGGCCGAGCAGCAGGGCGCCCGCCATCAGGCCGAACAGGCCGGCGCCGAACAGCGGCGCCAGTGCGCCCGCGCTCAAGTGCCATTCGGCGCGCAGGGCCGGCGCGATGAAACCGATCGAGGCGGTATCGAAGCCGTCGATCGCCACCACCAGAAAGCACAGTGCGAGCAGCCGCTTCTGGAGCTGCGAGAAAGGGTGATGGTCGATGAACTGCTGGACGTTCCTGGTTTGCATGCTGTCTCCTGTATCGTTCGTGTTGTCGGTACGGCCGCGGGCTTCGGATGGCCCGCTTGCGTCCGTGGGGATGGTTCAGACCACCTTGACGCTGATCGGCGCGAGGCCGGCGATGGCGCCGTGCATGGTCTGGCCCGGCACGACCGCGCCGACGCCTTCCGGCGTGCCGGTCATGATCAGGTCGCCCGGCTGCAGCTCGAACAGGGTCGATAGCTGGGCGATGGTTTCGTTGACGTTCCAGATCAGGTGGGTCAGGTCGCTGCTCTGCACGCTCTTGCCGTCCACGCTCAGGACGATCGCGCCGGCGTCGATGGCGCCGGTGTCGGCGATCACCGTGATCGGGCCGATCGGCGCCGAGTAATCGAAGGCCTTGCCGATCTCCCAGGGACGGCCCTGTTCGCGCATGCGCATCTGCAGGTCGCGCCGGGTCATGTCCAGGCCGACCGCGTAGCCGAAGATGTGGTCTTGCGCGTCCTCCGGGTCAATGTTGCGGCCGGCCTTGCCGATGGCGACCACGAGTTCGATCTCGTAGTGGTAGTTCTCGGTGCGCGCGGGGTAGGGCAGCTCGACCGTCGCGCCCTTCGGCACCGGCACGATGGAGGCGGCGTCGTTCGGCTTGCAGAAGAAGAACGGCGGTTCGCGGGTCGGGTCGAAGCCCATTTCGCGCGCATGGGCGGCGTAGTTGCGGCCGACGCAGTAGACGCGGCGTACCGGGAAGGCGGCGTCCTTGCCGGTGACCGGCAGGCCGACGGTGGCGTGGGGTGGGAAGATGAAGTTGTCGCTCATGATGGTCTCTTTCGGTCCTTGTTTCGGTCGTTATTCGGGGAGGAATTCTTCGCGCAGCATGCCGATCGCTTCCAGCACCGGGCGGTCGGAAAAGCTGAACAGCACCACGTCTTCGGGCGCTTCCAGCGCCAGCGTGGCCCAGGACGGCACCACGAAGGTGTCGCGCGGTGCGAAGTCGAAGCGCCGGCCGCCGATGATCGCGGTGCCGCCGCCTTCGACCACGCTGTAGACGGTGCCGTCGGTGGTACGCTGCGGCAGGCCCTTGAACCCCTTCGGCAGCAACTGCATGCAGGCGCCGATGGTCGGCATCGGCGCGCCGCCGGTCAGCGGGTTGATGTAGCGGAGCTTGACGCCGGTCCAGGGGTCGATGTCTTCCTGGCGCCGCAGCGCTTCCAACGCTTCGCGCGAGCGCTCGTACGGATAGTTGAAGATCGGCGAGCCGGCGCGGGTGTGCAGCCGGCGCACCGGCGCCATGTTGTGGCCGTAGGCGGCCAGGCTGCGGCCCTCGGGACGCGCCAGCGGCTGGCTGGCGGCGTCCAGGTTCTCGGCGAAGCCGCCGCTGAAGAAGCGCGTCATCGGGATGTCCAGGCCGTCGAGCCAGACCACCGGCTCGGCCGCGCCGTCGACGCCGGGATTGCCGTGGTCGTGCCAGGTCCAGGACGGGGTCAGGATGAAGTCGCCCGGGTGCATCGTGGTGCGCTCGCCGTCGACCGCCGTGTAGGCGCCCTTGCCCTGCACGATGAAGCGCAGCGCCGACTGGGTATGGCGGTGCGCCGGCGCCACTTCGTCCGGCAGGATCAGCTGCAGCCCGGCATACAGCGAGTGGGTGATCGACGCACTGCCGGGCAGGCCCGGGTTTTCCAGCACCAGCACGCGGCGCACCGCTTCCTCGGCCGAGATCAGCTCGCCGGCCCGAGCCAAAAGCGGCGCCATGTCATCGAAGCGCCACAGCGCCGCTTCGTAGCCGGGCGCCGGCGTCTTCGGCACCAGCGCGTGCAGCGATTCCCACAGCGGGGCCAGGTGCAGGCCGCGCATGTCCCGGTACAGCGCGCGCCGCGCGTTCATCAAATCGTTGTGCATCCCGTTCTCCTCGTATTCAGTTGGTTGCGGCCCGGTCGGGCGCCAGGCAGCCGGCCGCGGTCCAGCCGTACAGCCATTGCAGCGCATCGTAGAAGCCGGCCTGGCTGCGGCCTTTCCACAGGTCGTTGCGTACCAGGCGCTCGACGCCGCCGGCGTGGTACAGGCGCCCCATCTCGCGTGCCGACAGCACCACGCGCGCGGTGCGGGTGATGCGCGACCTCTGGTACAGCGCGAACGCGGCCTCCATGTCGAAGTCGCAGTGGCGCACCGCTTCGCCGAGCGTGACCGCGTCTTCCAGCGCCATGCAGGCGCCCTGGGCCAGGTATTGCAGGGTGGGGTGGGCGGCGTCGCCGAGCAGAGTGATGCGTCCCTCGGTCCAGTTGCCGACCGGGTTGCGGTCGGCCGTGCTCCAGCGGCGCCAGCTCGATGGCGTGTGCAGGAGCTTGCGCGGCAGCGCGGCGATGCCGGTGAAATAGGACAGCACTTCTTCCTTGCTGCCGTCGCGTACGTCCCAGACTTCCTGTTCGCGGCTGTGGAAGGTGACCACCAGGTTGTACTGCTCGCCGCCACGCAGCGGGTAATGCACCAGGTGGCAGTCGGGGCCGGCCCAGACCACCGGCGCGTTCCAGCGCAGTTCCTCGGGCATCTCGGCGGCCGGCACGACGGCGCGGTAGACCACGTGGCCCGACACGCGCACGTCGTCGCCGACCACCACCTGGCGCGCCACCGATTTCACGCCGTCGCAGCCGATCAGGTAATCGGCGACGAAACGGCGACCATCGCGTGCGCAAACCGTGACGCCATCGGCATCCTGTTCGATGGCGTCGATGTGGCAGGAGGTGACCAGCTCGATGTGCGGCGTTCCGCGCACGTGCTCGAGGATGGCGGTGTGGATATCGGCGCGGTGGATCACGGCGTACGGGTTGCCGAAGCGCGCGCGGAACGGTTCGCCCGCCTCGAAGGCGCCCACTTCGCTACAATCGACCGCATCCATCATCACCAGGCGTTCGGTAAACACGGCGCGTTCGCGCACGGCGGCGCCGACGCCGAGCGCGTCCAGCGCGGCGAAGGCGTTCGGCGCCAGTTGCAGGCCGGCGCCGATCTCGCCCAGCGTCGCCGACTGTTCCAGCACCGTCACCGCCAGGCCCAGGCGAGAGAGCGACAGCGCGGCGGCGATGCCGCCGATGCCGGCCCCGGCGATGATCACCGAGGGCTTGCGCGTGTCAGTCGATTTCATGATGGTCTCCATTCGTCTTGTGAATGACACCAGTGTGCCCAAGCGCGCGTATTTCGGAAACTGATCGTTGCCGATTGTTATAATCAGGTTTTTAAATAATGGTGGCGGCCATGAAGCGCTTCGATATCGAGCTGCTGTTGATCTTCGACGAGATCTATAAAACCCGGAACGTCACCCGCGCCGCCGACAACCTGGGCCTGCCGCAGTCGACCGTGAGCCTCGGCCTGGGCAAGCTGCGCGAGCATTTCAACGACCGCCTGTTCAGTCGCACGGCGAAGGGGATGGAGCCGACGCCGCGCGCCGAAAACGCCGTCATGGACGTGCGCCGCGCTTTGCAGGCGCTGCAACATGCGCTGGCCGACGAGCCGGCCTTCGACCCGGCCGGCAGCACGCGCGAATTCCGCATCTGCATGACCGACATCAGCGAGATCATCCTGCTGCCGCGCCTGCTCAACTACCTGCGCGACCACGGGCCCGGCATCCGCGTCGACATCTCGAAGATCTCGCCCGACAGCCCGGCCGAGCTGGCGGACGGCAGGGTCGACCTGGCGGTCGGATTCATGCCGCACCTGGAGGCCGGCTTCTACCAGCAGAAGCTGTTCGACCAGCACTTCGTCTGCCTGGCGGCGAGCCGGCATCCGCGCGTGACGGACGCGCTGGATCTGGCGGCGCTGCAGCGCGAAGACCACGTGCTGGTGCGTACATCCGGCACTGGCCATGCGATCGTCGACAAGGTGCTGGCGCGCGAAGGCGTCCACCGGCGCGTAGTGCTGCAGGTGCCGAGTTTCCTCGGCGTGGCGCGCATCGTGGCCCAGACCGAGCTGCTGGCGATCGTCCCCTACCGCTACGGCGCCGCGATGGCGGCCAGCGAAGACGTGCGCCTGTGGCCGGTGCCAGTGGAACTGCCCAGCTTCCAGGTCAAGCAGCACTGGCACGAGCGCTATCATGCGGATGCGTCGAACCGCTGGCTGAGGCAGGTGTTCGCCAGCCTGTTCGGCTGATACTTTGCGGCGCGGGCCGCGCGCGCCTGTAGAATGCCGCCTCCGAAGTTTCCGCAAGCAAGGCAACCATGACCCATCCAGCACTGACGATTTCCAGGATCCTGCACGCCGGCTACGTGTTCGCCTGCGGCGGCACGCGCATCGCCTTCGATACCATCTTCGAGAACCCGTTCAGCCGCAACTGCCACGCCTTCCCCGACGTGTGCTTCGACGGTGCCGCCATCCGGCGCGAGCGCTTCGACGCCGTGTTCATCTCCCACTTCCACGACGACCACTGCTCGCTCGACAGCCTGGACCTGCTGGACCGCGCCACGCCGATCTACCTGTACTGCATCTTCGACGCCTTGTTCGACATGATCCGGCAACTCGGCTTCACGCAGGTGCACCCCTTGCGCCTGAACCAGCCGGTGCAGGTCGGCCCGTTCCAGGTGACGCCGCGCGAAGCGATGGATGCCGACGTCGACACCATGTTCCAGGTGCGCGCCGCCGGCATCAACGTGCTGAACGTGGTCGATTCCTGGATCGACGAGACGACGCTGGCGCAGCTGGTGCGGGAGGGTCCGTGGGACATGGTGCTGTGGCCGTTCCAGACCATGCGCGAGATCGAGGTGCTGGCGCCGTCGCGCAGCGTGGCCGCGCCGCCCACGCTGCCCGAGGAATGGATCGATCAATTGCGGGCGCTGGCGCCGCGCTACGTGGTGCCGAGTTCCTGCCAGTTCCAGCACGAGCCGTGGTCTTGGTACAACCGCGCCTTCTTCCCGATCTCGTATGCGCAGTTCGCGCGGGAAGTGTCGGCCGCGCTGCCGCGGACGCAGGTGGTGCGCCTGGACCCGTCGGTGTCGGTGCTGCTGGATGCTGTGTCGCTGCGTGCGGCGCCGCCGCTGGCGTGGGTGATCCCTGTCGGTGCGCAGGACGTCGATTACGCCTACGAGGGGAACGCGGCGCCGCCGGCTACAGCCGACATCGCGCGCCACTTTGCGCCCTTGAGCGCGGAACAATGGGCGCGCGTGATGGCATACTGCCGCAGCGGCCTGCCTGGCAAGTACGCCGAGATGGCGCAGGAAGTCGCCTCCGGGTACTTCGACCAGCCGCGCATCTGGCAGTTGTCGCTGTACGATCACACGGGCGCGGTCACGCGCTTGCGCTACCGCCTGACGCCCGACGGCGCCGCGCTCTGCGGTGACCACGTCGATGACCATGACAATGCGCCGCTGGGCTGGACCACCGAGATCCCGGCGGTGAAACTGTATGCGGCTTTGGCGCTGGGCGAGTCGCTGACCTCGATGTACATGCGCATCAACGACACCGTGTTCGATGCCGCTACCGAGCGCGAACTGGAAGACGCCGACGTGGTCGACGATCCGCTGATCCGCTGCCTGTTCAGCGACACCTTCGGCGCCTACCAGGCAGCCCAGCTGCGCCGGTTGCTGGCGCGCTGACGGCGCCTGCATACGGTAGGGACTCGATCGGTGCTCGCGGCATCGATCGACCGCCCTGTCTATTCTTACTTGCCCAGCAGGCGCAGCGACTGCTCCCAGTCGCCCTGCCAGGCTTCCAGGAAATCGCAGGTCGCGAACGCACGCTTCAAGGGACCCAGCGGCGTGCGGTAAACATCATGCAGGCCGAGCGCCAGCGTGACCGGATTCCACACCGCGTTGCGCCTGGACTTGCGCGCGCTCGCCTTTACGCGGGCGCCGTCGTCGCCGAAGATGCCGATGGCATCGTCCAGCGACTTGCCCAGGTCCATGCGCACGATGCGCCCGAAGGCGTCCAGCACCTCGGCCTTGCCGATGCCGAGCTGCGATTCCCTGGCCGCCGGCGCCGGCGCCGGCGCTGTCGGGGGCACGGCCTGCGCCTCCCGTTTCAGTCTCTTCGCCAATTGCTCCAGGTCCTTCTTCTGGAAGCGCAGATCGGCGAGCGGGCGGCGAAAACCCGGCTCCGGCAGGCGCGCGACGATCTTGTAGGCATCCTTGGTCATCGTGATCAGCACGTCCTCGCTGCCGGCCGCCAGGCGCGCGATGTCGCCCTCGAAGAAGATCGGCGCCGCGTAGCCGCCGTTGGCCTCGCCGAACAGCTCGGGGTGATTCGCGTCGTGGTCGAGCCAGACGTAGGGCGTCAATGCGTGCTCCAGCAGGCGCGCCAGGGTCCAGGGCGACGCGGTCTGCTGCGCCAGCCAGGCGCAGGCTTCATCGACGGTGGCGCGGAAGGGCAGGTCGGGTGTGTTCATCGTGCTTTCGAGGATAGGACCGGTTTGTACAAAGGATGGCTATTGTAGTGCAAGCGCTTGCTGCGGCATGCGGTCTGGATCGGCAATGCACGTTATGTTATCGACACTTGACGCCAAAATATGATGACTATAATATGAGGGTTATCATATTTTATTTGACAGCCATGCCAGAGGACATCAAACCCAATCGCCGCCAGCAATCGCACGAGCGTATTCTCGACGCTGCCGCACGTGCCCTGTGCCGTGATGGCTGCAGTGGGGTGGGCGTGGCCGGCGTCATGAAGGAGGCCGGCCTGACCCACGGCGGCTTCTACGCGCATTTCGAATCGCGCGATGCGTTGCTGGCCGAAGCGGTCGAGCGCGCCGGCGTGCTCGGCAACGAGCGCCTGCGCGAGCGGGTGCGCAGGCGCGTGGACGCCGGCAGCACACCATTGCGCGCGGTGATCGAGGAATATTTGTCCGAGCTGCACGCCAACGCGACCGACAGCGGCTGCCCGGTGGCTGCCCTCGGCGCCGACATGGGGCGGGCGCAGGGGGCATTGCGCGAGGTTGCCGCCCGCCGCGTGCGCCACCTGGTCGGCCTGGTCGCGGAATCGCTTCCGCCCGGCAGCGCGCCCGGCGCTGCGGCGGTCATCGCCAGCACCGTGGTCGGTGCGATCCAGATGGCCAGGGCCTTCGACGATGGCGAACGGGTGGCCATGCTGCAGACCTGCCGCGAAGCGCTGATCGCCCAGTACGACCGTACCGGCTTGAAGGATTGAATCCGTACATGCCGTCACCTGGTGGCGGCACTTTTTTCACCAGAAATATGATGACTGTCATATTTTGAGTCCAATCACAAAAGGGGATAACAATGAAACTCGATAACGCAGTCGTTTTCGTCACCGGCGCCAACCGCGGCCTCGGCCTGGCATTCGCGCGCCAGGCGCTTGCGGCCGGCGCACGCAAGGTGTATGCGGCGGCGCGCGATCCATCCTCCATCATGCTGCCCGGCGTGGTGCCGGTGCGGCTGGACGTCACCGATGCCGCCCAGGTGGCGCAAGCGGTGGCGGGCTGCGCCGACGTCACGCTGGTGGTCAACAATGCCGGCATCGCCAGCATGGGCAGCCTGCTCGATGCCGACAGCACCGCCGCGCTGGGCGCCATGTTCGACACCAACGTGGCCGGCCTGCTGCGCGTCAGCCAGGCGTTCGCGCCGGTACTGGCCGCGAACGGCGGCGGCGCCTTCCTGAACGTGCTGTCGGTCGGCAGCTGGATCAGCTCGCCCGGCCTGGGCGCCTACGCGGCCACCAAGTCGGCGGCCTGGAGCCTGACCAACGGCCTGCGCATTGCGCTGCGTGAGCAAGGCACCCAGGTACTGGGGCTGCACGTCGGCTTCATCGATACCGATCTGACGCGCGGCATCGATTTGCCCAAGCTGGCGCCGGCGCAGGTGGTGGAGCAGGCTTACGCCGCGCTGGAGGAGGGGCAGAGCGAAGTGCTGATCGACGATATTTCGCGGCGTGTGAAGCAGGGCCTGGCGGCCGAGCCGGGCGTCTACCTGGACGTCATCGCCCGCTAGGTTGAAAGGGCCTGCCGTGCGTGCGGAAGTGGCGCCGCCTCGGGACGCCTGGATCCGTTTGCCCGTCCGATTGAGATGCCTCATCCGTCGATAGTGCTTCGGACTTAAGCTGGATCCAGCTTATCCATTCGAAGGAGATTGCCATGCGCATCTTGATTCTGATAGCAGCGAGTGCGCTTTGTCTGTCAGGCTGCAGCACCCCGGAAAAGCGGGCCCAGGAGCAGCAGGCCGACATGCAGCGGATGGTGGCCGAGTACGGCCCCGCGTGCTCGCAGCTGGGCTATGCAGTCGATTCCGATCCGTGGCGCAATTGCATCGTCCAGCTGGCGGCCAAGAACGAGGTCCGGCAGAACGGGGTGTCGACCTCGGTGTTCGGCAGCTGGGGCAATTGGGGACGCTGGGGCCGCGGATCGGGTGTCGGGGTCGGCATCGGCCTGGGACGCTAGGCGCTCTGAAGAGCGTGTCAAAAGCGGTACTGGATGCCCGTGGTGATGCCGGTCTGCGTATCGCCAAAGCCCAGCTCGTCGCGCGACTGTCCGACCGCCTGGCCATGCTCGGCCTGCGCGTGCGCGACTACCAGTGCCGCCGACGGCCTACCTGCGGCCGTCAAGAGCGCCGCCCACCTGTTCGCCCAGGCCGACCATGCCTATGAATTTCCGGATGACACGGCTACGAACTAGGTCGACACACTCTGGCGGGCGCGCGCGCAACCGGCTTGCGCCGCGTCGTCCGCCAATATGCGTGAAGGGCGCATGCGTGCTCTCACGGAATCTGCAACGTTACCCGTAATCCCGGCCGATTATCCTCCAGCACCAGCGCCCCCCCATGCAGCCGCGCCACCGCCGACACCACGCTCAACCCAAGCCCGACCCCCGGCGTCCCGCGGCTGTCATCCCCCCGATAGAACCGCCTGACCACCTTGTCCCGCTCATGCTCGGCAATCCCCGGCCCATTATCGGCCACCACGATCTCCAGCATGCCGGATGAAGCACGCGCCGCCGAGATGGCAATGACCCCGTGCTCTGGCGCATACTTGAGCGCATTCTCGACCAGGTTTCCCAGCGCTTGCGCCAGCAGCACCCGGTCCCCCACCGCATGCAACGCCCCATGCGGCGTAAAACCCAGCGAAATCTCCTTCAGCTCGGCCACCGGCAGGTAAAACTCCGCCACCTCGTCGCACAAGCTGGCCAGGTCCACCTCCACGAAGCCGCGCCTGCGGCTGCCGCTGTCGATCTCGGCCAGCCGCAGGAGGGCATTGAAGATCCCCATCACCCGGTCGACGTCGTTGATGGCCGCATCCACCTCGGCAAAGGTTTCTTCCGCCGATGGCCGCGCCACCGACAACTCTTCCAGCCGCGCGCGCAGCTCGGAAAGCGGCGTACGCAGATCGTGCGCGATCGCGTTGGACACGTCCTGCACCCCCGTCACCAGCTGCTCGATCTGGTCCAGCATCCGGTTCACGGTCTGGGTCAAGAGCTGCAGTTCGTCGCCGTCGCCCATGTCGGCCAGGCGGCGCGACAAATTGCCCTCGATGATGGCGGCGGTGGTCTGGCTGACGCCCTGCACCCGGGCCAGCAGCGCGCGCCGGATCAGCACGCCGCCGAAGGCCGCGCCCATCATGACGGCGAGGGCGCAGCCGAGCAGGCCGTAGGTGAACAGTTGCTCGAGCTGGTCGAATCGGTTCAGGTTGCTGGCGATGAGCAGGCGGTAGTCGCCGGCCAGGGTCACGCGCATCAGCTCCACGCTGCGCGGCACATCGTCGACCCGGATCGTCACCGAGCACAGGCCGTCGCGCTCGGGCACGCCGTCCGGCCAGCGCGCCAGGTTGCCGGCCAGCTTGCGGCCGTCCGGCGCCGTGAACAGGATGATCTTGCGCACGCCGTCGTTGGTGCCGACCACCTGGCTGTCGATGGCGGCGGCCAGCGCGGCCGGGCCGCTGCGCGCGTACAGGTTGGACAAGCGCAGCGTGTCCGAGAGGATCAGGTCGGTGCGCACCTGGGAGATGTTGGTATGCCAGGCATACCAGAGCGGGCCGGCGAACATCGCCAGCACCAGCAGCGTGACCACGGCATAGCCGATGGCGACGGTGCGGGCGGAAAAGCCGGGCAGCCTGAAGATCGGGGGCATCGGCTCAGTCGGGGCGGTCGGTCAGCATGTAGCCGGCGTTGCGCACGGTGCGCAGCAGCGGCGTGGCGAAGCCGGCGTCGATCTTCTGGCGCAGCTTGCTGATGTGGACGTCGATGACGTTGGTCTGCGGGTCGAAGTGGTAGTCCCACACGTTCTCCAGCAGCATGGTGCGCGTCACGACCTGGTTGGCATGGCGCATCAGGTAGGAAAGCAGCTTGAATTCGCGCGGCTGCAGCGCGATCGTCTTGCCCGCACGCGTGACCTTGTGGGCCAGCATGTCCAGGCTCAAATCGCCGAGCAGCATGGTGGTCGGCTCCAGCGCCTGGCTCTGCGAGCGGCGCAGCAGGGCGTCCAGGCGCGCCAGCAGTTCACCGAATGCGAACGGCTTGACCAGGTAGTCGTCGCCGCCGCGCTTGAGGCCGAGGATGCGGTCGTCCACGCCGTCGAGCGCGCTCAGGATCAGGATCGGCACCTGGTTGCCCTGCTTGCGCAGCGCTTCGACGATCGCCAGGCCGTCCACGCCGCCGGGCAGCATGCGGTCGATGACGATCGCATCGTAGGTGCCGCTGACGGCGAGGAACATGCCGTCGCGGCCGTTGTCGGCGTGGTCGACCGTGTGGCCGGCTTCGGTCAGGCCCTTGTTGACGAAGCGCGCCACGCGCTCGTTGTCTTCGACGAGTAACAGTTTCATGATGGTTCCGACGTCAATGGACTTCCTGCTTGTCCAGGACGATTGCCGGGGCAGCGGCAGGCGCGCCGGCGGGCGCCGGGTGCGACGCGCCGCCCCTGGGGGCCTTGACCTTGCCGGCCACCAGTACGAAGAACAGCGGGATCATGAAGGTGGCCAGGAAGGTCGCCGTCAGCATGCCGCCGATGACGCCGATGCCCAGCGCGTTCTGGCTGCCGGCGCCGGCGCCGCTGGCCAGCGCCAGCGGCAGCACGCCCAGCACGAAGGCCATCGAGGTCATGATGATCGGACGCAGCCGCAGCTTGGACGCTTCCAGCGCCGCGTCGATCACTTTATATCCCTGCATCTGCAGTTCGCGCGCGAACTCGACGATCAGGATCGCGTTCTTGGCCGACAAACCGATCGTGGTCAACAGGCCCACCTGGAAGAACACGTCGTTCTCCATGCCGAAGGCGTGCGCCGCGCCCAGCGCGCCCAGCACGCCGATCGGCACCACCATGATCACGGACACGGGAATCGCCCAGCTTTCGTACAGCGCGGCCAGGCTCAGGAACACCACCAGGATCGACAGCGCGTACAGCAGCGGCGCCTGGGCGCCGGCCTGCGACTGCTGCAGCGAGATGCCGCTCCACTCGTAGCCGATGCCGGCCGGGAGCTGCTTGACCAGGCGGTCCATGATCTCCATCGCCTCGCCGCTGCTGTGGCCCGGCGCCGGCTGGCCCTGGATCTCGGCCGATTCGATGCCGTTGTAGCGCTGCATCGATGGCGAGCCCCACGACCACTGGGCGCTGGCGAAGCTCGAGAACGGCACCATCTGGTTCTGGTCGTTGCGCGTGTACAGGTAGTTGATGTCGTCCGGGTTCATGCGGAACGGAGCGTCGGCCTGCACGTAGACGCGCTTGATGCGGTTATCCGTATCGAAGAAGTTGTTGATGTAGCGCGAGCCCCAGGCGGTGGCGAAGATCTGGTCGACGTCGGACAACTTGACGCCGAGCGCGGCGGCCTTTTCGTGGTCGATGTTGATCTTGTAGGTGGCGTTGTCGGGCTGGCCGCTGAAACGCACGCGGCTCAGTGCCGGTTCCTTCTTGGCCAGTTCCAGCAGCTGGTCGCGCGCCTTGGCCAATGCCTCGTGGCCGACGCCGCCGCGGTCCTGCAACTGCATCGAGAAGCCGGTGGCCGAGCCCAGGCCGCGGATCGGCGGCGGCTCGACCGCGTTGACCTGCGCGCCCTGGTAGTTGGCGTAGCGGCGCGAGATGCGATCGGCCAGCGCGCCCACGCTCAGCGCATCGTCCTTGCGCTCGTCCCACGGTTTCAGGCGCACGAACAGGCGGCCCTGGTTCTGGCCGCGGTTCGGCTGGCTGGCGCCGTTGGTCATGAAGGTCGAATCGACCATCGCCTTTTCGTCGTTGAGCAGGTACTGGTTGATCTCTTCCAGCACCTTGCCGGTGGTTTCCAGCGTGCTGCCGGCCGGGGTCTGCACCTGCACGAACATGTAGCCCTGGTCTTCCTTGGGCAGGAAGCCGCCCGGCAGGCGCATGAACATCAGTGCCACCACGCCGATCACCAGCACGTACATCACCATCCACAGGCCGCGCTTGCCGATGATGCCGGTCACGCCGCCGAGGTAGCGGTCACGGGTGCGGTCGAACGCGCGGTTGAACCAGCCGAAGAAACCGCGCTTGTCATGGTGGTCCGGGTCCGGCTTCTTGAGCAGGGTCGAGCACAGCGCCGGCGTCAGCGTCAGCGCGACGAACACCGACAGCAGCATCGAGGACACCACCGTCAGCGAGAATTCGCGGTAGATCGCGCCCACCGTGCCGCTCGAGAAGGCCACCGGCACGAACACCGCCGACAGCACCAGCGCCACGCCGATCAGCGCGCTGCTGATCTGGCCCATCGCCTTTTCGGTGGCCTCGTATGGACCGAGTCCCTCCTCGTGCATCACGCGCTCGACGTTCTCGACCACGACGATGGCATCGTCGACCAGCAGGCCGATCGCCAGCACCAGGCCGAACATCGACAGCGTGTTCACCGTGAAGCCGAGCGCGGACATGATGCCGAAGGTACCGAGCAGCACCACCGGCACCGTGATCGACGGGATCAGGGTGGCGCGGAAGTTTTGCAGGAACAGGTACATCACCAGGAACACCAGGACGATGCCTTCGATCAGGGTCTTGACCACTTCATGGATCGAGACTTCGATGAACGGCGTGACGTCGTTCGGGTACACCACGCGCAAACCGTGCGGGAAGAAGGCCTTCAGTTCGTCCAGTCGATGGCGCACCGCCTCGGCGGTGGCCAGCGCATTGGCGTCCGGCGCCAGCGAGATGCCCAGGCCGGACGCCGACTTGCCGCTGTAGCGCACGTCGACGTTGTAGTTTTCCGGACCCAGCGCCACGCGCGCCACGTCGCCGATGCGCACGCGCGAACCGTCGGGCTGGACTTTCAACAAAATGCGCTGGAACTGTTCCGGGGTGCGCAGCAGGCTGGCCTGGTTGATGGTGGCGCTCAGGGTCTGGCCGGCCACCGAGGGCGAGCCGCCCAGCTGGCCGCCGGATACCTGCACGTTCTGCGCCTGGATCGCCGCGTTCACGTCCAGCGGCGTGAGCGAATAGCTGCGCAGCTTGACCGGATCGAGCCAGATGCGCATCGCGTACTGGGTGCCGAACAAATTCATGGCGCCCACGCCTGGAATACGGCTGAGCGGGTCCTGGATGTTCGAGGCCACGTAGTTGGCGATGTCGAACTTGGTCATGCTGTTGTCGTCCGAGACGAAGGCGGCCACCATCAGGAAGTCGCTGGTCGACTTGGTCACGCGCAGGCCGGACTGCTGCACTTCGGCCGGCAGGCGCGGCACCGCCGACTGCAGCTTGTTCTGCACCTGCACCTGGGCGATGTCAGGATCGGTACCGGCGGCGAAGGTCATCGTCGTGGTCGACTGGCCGGTGTCGTCGCTCGAGGACGACATGTAGAGCAAATTGTCGATCGCGGTCATCTGCTGTTCGATGACCTGCACCACGGTGTTCTGCATGGTCTGGGCCGAGGCGCCCGGGAACGATGCGGAAATCTGCACCGTCGGCGGCGATACCGGCGGGTATTGCTCGACCGGCATCTTGTGCAGCGCGATGCCGCCGATCAGCATGATGAGGATCGAGAGGACGATCGCGAAGATCGGCCGTCGAATGAAGAATTGTGCCATGGTCTTCGATCCTTAGCGGGCGGCCACGGCCGGGCCGGCGGCAGGCGTCCGGGCAGCGGTCGATGCCGCTGCCGGCGCCGGGTTGGCCACCGGCGCCGGAGCTTCCTTCACCTTCACCGCGATGCCCGGCCTCAGCTTCTGGATACCGCTGACGACGATCCGGTCGCCGTCCTTCAGGCCATTCTCGACCAGCCACTTGCCCTGCACCAGGGTGCCGGTCTGCACCGTGCGCTGGACGGTCTTGTTGTCGGCGCCGACCAGCATCACGGTCGCTTCGCCCTGCGGCGTGCGGGTGATCGCCGGCGCCGGCACCGGGATCACGTTCTGGCGCACGCCCTGGCTGACCGCGGCGCGCACGAACATGCCCGGCAGGAGCAGGTGTTCGGGATTCGGGAAGCGCGCGCGCAGCGTGACCGATCCAGTGGCCGGGTCGACGGTGACGCCGCTGAATTCCAACGTGCCGGTGTGGGCGTAGGTGCTGCCGTCTTCCAGCTTGAGGCCGACCTTGACCGCGTTGGCGCCGTCGACCTTGAGGTTGCCGGAGGCGATGTCGCGGCGCAGGGCCAGGCCCTCGACGCTCGACTGCTGCAGATCGACGTACATCGGGTCGATCTGCTGGATGGTGGTGAGCAGGGTGGCCGAGCCGCCCTGCACGTAGGCGCCCTTGGTCACCTGGGACACGCTGCTGCGGCCGGCGATCGGCGCGCTGACGCTGGTGTAGCCGAGGTTGATGCGGGCGGTCTCGGCGGCGGCCTTGGCGGCGGCGACGTCGGCCGCGGCCTGCAGCTGGTCGGCCTTGGCGTCGTCGAATTCCTGCTTGCTGATCGCGTTCTCACCGACGATCGCCTTGTAGCGGTCCAGCTTGGACGTGGTGCTGGCCAGGTTGGCCTGGGCGCGCTGCAGCGCCGCCTCGGCGCTGGCCAGCGTGGCGCGGTAGGGCGCCGGATCGATCTGGTACAGCGGCTGGCCCTGGCGCACGTCGGTCCCTTCAGTGAAGCTGCGCTCCTGCACGATGCCGTCGACGCGGGCGCGCACTTCGGCCAGCAGGAAGGGCGCGGTGCGGCCGGGCAGCTCGACGCTGAGCGGCACGCCGTCCTGGCGCACGGTCATCACCGTGACTTCGGGCGCGGCCTCCGCGGCGGGCGGCCTGGATTCGGATTTGCAGGCGCTCAGGACGAGCGCCGTGGCGATCGCGCAGCCGGTCGCGGCCAGCCTGGTGCGATGCTGGAAGGTGTCAGGGAACATGGAGGGTCCGGGGAACAAGGTTGGTTGGTCTTCTTGAGCCCGACATTATCCTCCCCGCAGCTTAAGCCGAATTATCCAATTCATTAAATTTCGTTAATGTGGGCCATCCGCCGCCATCCACCGTCAATACGATCACACAATCTTGCCCCGGTGTGTTTTCACACTGTCCAGCACGATGTCGCTCAGGCCGGCGCCGGCGTCGCGGTCCAGGTGCTCGAGCAAGGCGCGCCGCATGCGCGGCTCCCAGAAACGGCGCAGGTGGCTGGCGATGTCCTCGAGCGATTGCTCGCGGTTCTTCATGGTCCCGAAGAAATCGCCGATCTGGTTGGCCATCTTGACCAGGTTGGCCACGTTGGCGCTCATTGGCCGCCCTCTGTCTGCACCGCCCCGGTGCGCCGGCCCTGCGCCAGGTCGAGCTGCGTGGCGGAAAAGCGCCGGTAACCCAGCTGCCAGCTCGACGGCTGCGTCACCGGCATCACCTGCACCGCCGTCACCTTGTACTCCGGACAATTGGTGGCCCAGTCCGAGGCATCGGTGGTGATCACGTTGGCGCCGGATTCCGGGAAGTGGAAGGTGGTATAGACCACGCCCGGCTGCACGCGCTCGGTGAGGGTGGCGCGCAGCACCGTCTGGCCGGCGCGCGACTCGATGCCGACCCAGTCGTCCTGCCTGACGCCGCGTTCCTGCGCATCGTCCGGGTGGATCTCCAGCCGGTCCTCGCTGTGCCAGGCGCCGTTGTCGGTGCGCCGGGTCTGGGCGCCCACGTTGTATTGCGACAGGATGCGCCCGGTGGTCAGGATCAGCGGATAGCGCAGCGTGACCTTCTCGGCGCTGGCGAAGAACTTGGTCGGGATGAAGCGGCCCTTGCCGCGTACGAAGGCGTCGACGTGCATGATCGGCGTGCCATCCGGCGCTGTCTCGTTGCAGGGCCACTGGATGCTGCCGCCCAGTTCGTCGATGCGGCGGTAGTTGACGCCGGCAAAAGTCGGGGTCAGGCTGGCGATTTCCTCCATGATCTCGCGCGGATGCTTGTAATGCATCGGGTAGCCGAGGGCATTCGCCAGCATCACCGTCACTTCCCAGTCCGACTTGCCGGCCTGCGGCGGCATCACCTTGCGCACGCGCGAGATGCGCCGTTCGGCATTGGTGAAGGTGCCATCCTTTTCCAGGAACGAGGAACCGGGCAGAAACACGTGGGCATATTTTGCGGTCTCGTTCAGGAACAGGTCCTGCACCACGATGCATTCCATGGCGGAGAGAGCCGCGGCCACGTGCTGGGTGTTGGGATCGGACTGGACGATGTCCTCGCCTTCGCAATACAGGCCCATGAAGCTGCCGTCGAGGGCGGCGTCGAACATGTTCGGAATGCGCAGGCCCGGCTCCGGATCGAGGCTGCAGCCCCAGGCCTGCTCGAAGCCGGCGCGCACCGTGCTGTCCGACACGTGGCGGTAGCCCGGCAGCTCATGCGGGAAGGAGCCCATGTCGCACGAGCCCTGCACGTTGTTCTGGCCGCGCAGCGGATTCACGCCGACGCCTTCGCGCCCGACGTTCCCGGTGGCCATCGCCAGGTTGGCGATCGCGATCACCATCGTCGAGCCTTGCGCGTGCTCGGTGACGCCCAGGCCGTAATAGATGGCGCCGTTGCCGGCGCAGGCGTACAGGCGCGCGGCGCCGCGGATCTGGCCGGCCGGCACGCCGGTGGCGGCCTGCACCGCTTCCGGCGCGTTTTCCGGCAGCGCCACGAATTCCTTCCACTCGGCAAACGACGCGGCGTCGCAGCGTTCGGCCACGTAATCGTCGCGGCACAGGCCTTCGGTCACGATCACGTGCGCCAGGGCGTTGGCGATGGCGACGTTGGTGCCGGGCCGCAGCGCCAGGTGGTAGTCGGCCCGGATGTGCGGGGACTTGACCATCTCGGTGGTGCGCGGGTCGATGACGATCAGTTTCGCGCCCTGGCGCAGGCGACGCTTCATCTGGGACGCGAACACCGGATGCGCGGCGGCCGGGTTGGCGCCGATGATCATGATGACGTCCGACTGCATCACCGAATCGAAGGTCTGGGTGCCGGCCGATTCGCCCAGGGTGGCCTTCAGGCCGTAGCCGGTGGGCGAGTGGCACACGCGGGCGCAGGTATCGACGTTGTTGTTGCCGAAGGCGGCGCGCACCAGCTTCTGCACCAGGTAGGTTTCCTCGTTGGTGCAGCGCGACGAGGTGATGCCGCCGACCGACGTGCGCCCATGCTTGGCCTGGATGCGGCGGAATTCGGATGCGGCATGATCGACCGCTTCCTGCCACGACACTTCGCGCCACGGATCGGTAATCTTCGCGCGGATCATCGGCTTGAGCATGCGGTCCTTGTGCGTGGCATAACCCCAGGCGAAGCGTCCCTTGACGCAGGCGTGGCCGTGATTCGCCTTGCCGTCCGGGTTCGGCACCATGCGCACCACCTCGTTGCCCTTCATCTCGGCGCGGAACGAGCAGCCGACGCCGCAGTAGGCGCAGGTGGTGATCTTCGCGTGCTCGGGCTGGCCGAGCATGATGACGGTCTTTTCGGTGAGGGTGGCGGTGGGGCAGGCGCTGACGCAGGCGCCGCAGGACACGCATTCGGATTGGAGAAAACTGTCGTCCTGGCTGGCCGCCACGCGCGACTCGAAACCGCGGCCCTGGATCGTCAGCGCGAAGGTGCCCTGCGTTTCCTCGCAGGCGCGCACGCAGCGGTTGCAGACGATGCACTTGGCCGGGTCGTAGCTGAAGTAGGGGTTCGACTCGTCCTTTTGCATCCTGAGGTGGTTGCTGCCTTCCATCCCGTAGCGCACCTCGCGCAGGCCGGCGGCGCCGGCCATGTCCTGCAGTTCGCAGTCGCCGTTGGCGGCGCAGGTCAGGCAGTCGAGCGGATGGTCCGAGATGTACAGTTCCAGCATGCCCTTGCGCAGTTCCTGCAGCCGCGGCGACTGGGTGCGCACCTTCATGCCGGGTTCGCACGGCGTGGTGCAGGACGCCGGATAGCCGCGCCGGCCCTCGATCTCGACCAGGCACACGCGGCAGGAGCCGAAGGCTTCCAGGCTCTCGGTGGCGCACAGTTTCGGGATGCTGGTGCCGCTCATGGCCGCGGCGCGCATCACCGAGGTGCCCTGCGGGACCGTGACTTCGACGCCGTCGATGTCCAGCGTCACCCTGATGTCGGATTCCTTGCGCGGGGTGCCGAAGTCGGGGATCTTCAGTTCGGTGATACTCATTGTCTCTCCTTGTCAGGCTGCCTTTTTGGTGGCGTCGCTGCCGCCGAAGTCTTCCGGGAAGTGGTCCAGCGCCGATAGCACAGGGAAGGGCGTCATGCTGCCCATCGCGCACAGCGAGCCGGCCTGCATCAGGTCGCACAGCTCGCGCAGCAGGTGGATCTGCTGCGGGCGCGCATTGGCGCTTGCAACGGCGCCCGCGATGGTGCCCACAGCGGCGCCATCGCGGCCCGCGATGACCTTGTCCATGATTTCCACGCCGCGCGTGGAGCCGATGCGGCAGGGCGTGCACTTGCCGCAGGATTCCGCGGCGCAGAAGGCCATCGCATAGCGCGCCTGTCTGGCCATGTCGACCGTGTCGTCAAAGGCGACGATGCCGCCGTGTCCCACCGCGGCGCCAATCGCGGCGAAGGCTTCGTAGTCGAGCGGCGTGTCGAACCGGGACTCGGGCAGGTAGGCCCCGAGCGGACCGCCGACCTGCACCGCGCGCAGCGGCCGGCCGCTGGCGCTGCCGCCGCCGAAGCTGTACAAGAGTTCGCGCAGCGTCACCCCGAACGCCTTTTCGACCAGGCCGCCGTGTTTGAGGTTGCCGGCCAGCTGGAACGGCAGGGTGCCGCGCGAGCGCCCCATGCCGAGGTCGCGGTAATATGCCGCGCCACGGTCCAGGATCAGCGGTACCGCCGCCAGCGAGATCACGTTGTTGATCACGGTGGGCTGGCCGAACAGGCCCTGGATGGCCGGCAGCGGCGGCTTGGCGCGCACGATGCCGCGTTTTCCCTCCAGGCTTTCCAGCAGCGCGGTTTCCTCGCCGCAGACGTAGGAGCCGGCGCCCTTGCGCACCTCGAGTTCGAAGGCGCGGCCGCTGCCCAGGATGTCGGCGCCCAGGTACCCGGCGCTTGTCGCGTGCGCGATCGCATCGAGCAGCGTCACGATCGCATGCGGGTATTCCGAGCGCACGTAGATGTAACCGCGGGTGGCGCCGGCCGCCAGGCCGGCAATCGTCATGCCCTCGATCAGCATGAAGGGGTCGTCTTCCATCACCATGCGGTCCGAGAAGGTGCCGGAATCGCCTTCGTCGGCATTGCAGACGATGTATTTCTGCGCGGCTGGCGTGGCCAGCACGGTCTTCCATTTCAGGCCGGTGGGGAAGGCAGCGCCGCCGCGTCCGCGCAGGCCCGCGTCGATCACTTCCTGCACGATGGCTTGCGCGTCCATGCTCAGTGCACGCCGCAGGCCGCGGTAGCCGTCGTGGGCCAGGTAGTCGGCCAGCGAGACCGGGTCGGTGATGCCGACGCGGGCGAAGGTGATGCGTTCCTGGTTTTTCAGGTACGGCAGTTCTTCGGTCAGGCCGAGGGCGAGCGGGTGCGCGCCGGCGCCGACGACCTGGCCCTGGAATGCGCCGGCGTCGAACAGGCCGGGCACGTCGCCCGGTTCGACTGGGCCGAAGGCGATGCGGCCGGCCGGCGTCGCGACCTCCACTAGCGGTTCGAGCCAGAACATGCCGCGCGAGCCGTTGCGCACGATGCGGATGCCGGCGCCGATGCCGGCGCCGATGCCGTTGTTGATAGCGCTGCCGTTGCTGTCGCCGATGCCGAGGCCGCGCCGCTGCGCTTCGGCCCGGATCGCCGCAGCAACCTCGTCGGCGCCCAGCGCCAGCGCGGTGGAATCGCGCGCAACGTAGACCGTGATCGTCATCGGGCGCCTCCGGCGGTGGCGAGCAGGGTATCGAAGCGCGCCGGCGTCATGCGCGCGTGCGGCCGGTCGTCGATCGCGATGTTCGGCCCGACCGCGCAGTGGCCGAGGCAATACACAGGTTCCAGCGTCACCGCGCCGTCCGCGCTGGTGGCGTGGAACTCGCAGCCCAGCGCCCGGCGCGCATGCTCGGCCAGCGCTTCGCCGCCGCGCGCCTGGCAGGCTTCGGCGCGGCAGACCTGGACCACGCGCCGCCCGGCCGGCTGCTCGCGGAAATGGTGGTAATAGGTGATCACGCCGTGCACCTCGGCGCGCGACAGGTTCAGGCCGTCGGCGATGGCCGGCACCGCAGCGGGCGGGATGAAGCCGAGCCGGTCCTGGATGGCGTGCAGGATGGGCAGCAGCGCGCCCGGGGTCGATTCGTGGGCTCCGATGACGGCCGCGACCGCGGCGGCATCCCAGGTGCCCGGCTGTTGCGCCTCGCGCATGTCTCCTCCGTTCTTGTGTATATATATCGCCCCATCCGGGCTTATTCTTTTTTCATGGTAGGGCGAAGCGGCAGCAAGTGCAATAAGAGAAAAATCGCAAGGCAAACCGGTCAATCCTGCCGCTTAAATATGCAAGAATATGCATATTGTGAGGACTTCATGACCCATATCCGTCTCCAGCCCAGTTTCACCCTCGAACACGCCGACGGGTCCCTCGACCCCATCGACCGGCCGCTGCAACTGCTGCTCGAAGTGGAAAGGCACGGCAACCTGCGTTCGGCCTGCGAGCGCATGCAGGTGTCCTACCGCAGCGGCTGGGACATGATCGCGGTGCTGGAAAAGCGCCTGGGCGGTCCGGTGCTGGAGATGACGCGCGGGCGCGGCTCCAGTCTTACCGAACTCGGCGCGCGCCTGCTGTGGGCGTCGCGGCTGGTGCATGCGCGGCTCGATCCGCTGCTCGATTCGATGGCGGCCGAGATCGACGCCCAGGTCCAGGCTGCGCTCACGCGTGGACAGGCTTACCTGAAGATCTTCGCCAGCCACGGCTACGCGGTCGCGACCCTCAACGCCCACCTGCAACGCATCGAGGCGGCGGTCGAGCTGAGCTACCGCGGCAGCATCGAGGCGCTCGACGCGCTGAACCGCAGGAGCTGCGACGTGGCCGGTTTCCCGGTCCCGGTCGGCGAACTGCAGGCGCCGGTGCTGGAGCGGATCCGGCCGCTGCTGAAGGACGGCTACCGCGTGATCACGGTCACCACGCGCCGGCTCGGGCTGATGGTCCGCAAGGGCAATCCGAACCAGGTGTGGGATGTTGCGGACCTGGCCCGGCCGGAAGTGCGCTTCGTGAACCGCCAGCAGGGATCGGGCACGCGCCTCGTCTTCGAACTGCTGCTGGAGCGCGCCGGCCTGCAGGGCGCGCAGGTGAACGGTTTCGAGAACGTGGAGCTGACCCATGCGGCGGTGGCGGCCTATGTGGCGTCCGGCAAGGCCGACAGCGGGCTCGGGGTCGAAACGGCGGCGCGCGAGTTCGACCTCGACTTCGTGCCCATCCTGTCCGAGCGCTATTTCCTGGTATGCGATGCGGCGACGCTGGCGGATGCGCGCTTCGCCCAGGTGCTGGCCTATCTGCAGGGGCCGGAATTCCGGCGCCGCCTGCTCGATTATTCCGGCTACGACAGTCATGATGCCGGCCGCGTGGCGACGCCGGATGAAGCGTTCGCCAGCCGCTGACGCCGGAGCAGGCGCAGCGGCCGCGTGCGGATGCCTGCAGGGCGCCGCGGACAGGCGCCTGCGCCCGCCACTGTCAGCGACTGCTGCGGCGCTTGCATGCGCTGATCGCCGCACCCGGTGGCATGGGCCGATTCAGCGCGACTGCGAGACCGCGCTGTTGACCGCCTGCGCCAGCGGCGCCCCGTACGGATTGCTGACGCTGCGCGTGACCAGGATGTCGACCGGCGTCGCCGCCTGGCCGTAATAGGCCTGGTTGCGGCCTTCGTCGACGGTGATGACGGTGCCGTCCATGTCGATGCCGCCGTACAGTCCCTTCGAGCGCGTGTAGACAATCATGTCGGCGGTGACCGGGGCGCCGGTGCCGGCGCCGCCCGAACCGCCGACGATGAAGCCGGCCTGCACGATCTGCGGGCTGATCAGGACCGCCCTGGCGCTGCCGACGTGCTCGCGGAACCACTGCATGTCAGGGTCGCGCGTGAAGTTGGACAGCGTGGTTTTGGCTGCGCCGGCGCGCCATTGGACTTTCGGCCACTGACGGCACGGCGCATCGGCGGCGATGATGGCGCCGCTGCATGCAAAGCGCCATGACAAGAGGCCGCCCCGACTGTTGCCGGGGCGGCCTCTTCAAAGTGGATCAGGCGTTCGGGGCCGATATTGCCGGACCCGTCGTTCCCAAATCAATAGTTCTCGTAGGCGCCGATGTCGACCGCGCCGCCCAGCGGACGCGCGGTGCCCAGGATATCGTTGGCCGGGGCCGAGGTCGCGCTGCCCGTGTTCACGGCCGGCGACGAGCTCTGCAGGCGATAGTCGCCGGTGCCGGCCGGGTTGTAGCTGACGAACTTCGGATCGGCGCTGATGGTGCCGGTGGCGCTGCCGGTTTTCAGCGAGATCGCCGAACCGTTGCCGTATACCAGGTTGTTGGCGGTCACGTTGCCCGAGCCGATGCAGCTTTCACCCGAGTAGCAGTACTGCATGATGCCCGAACGCGGGTTGTTGACCACGATGTTGTTGATGATCCTGGTGTTCTTCATCTGCACGCCGCCCGGCGAGTCGCCGGTACCGATCACGATGCCGCCGCCCATGCCCGACGAGCCGTTGGCAAAGACCGTGTTGTTGGCGATGGTGACGTCGGTTGCCGCGTGCCACAGGTGGATGCCGTACGAAGAGGCGCGGTACACGACGTTGTTCATGATCTTGCCGCCCTTGTTCGACGAATAGATGCCCTGCACGCCGTTGCAGCCGCCCGGCGTGCCGATGTCGTGCACCACGTTGCCGATGATGTCGCCGTTCGAACCCGAATAGTTCGCATTCACCACGCCTGCGCCGCCGCCGCCGCTGCAGCCGCCGGACACCTTGATGTCATGGATGTGGTTGTTCGACACCAGGGTGTTCGAGCCATTGTTCACGATACCCAGGCGGCCGCTGCCGCTGATGTCGAAACCGTTGATCTCGATGTAGTTGCCGCTGTTGGTCCACGCCGCTTCGGCGCCGGTACCCACGATCTTGGCGCCCCACTTGGCGTCGGACACGAAACGGATGCGGTTGCTGGAGGTGCCGCTGACCTTGGTGGTCACGTTGCCCGAGTAGGTACCCGCCGCCACGTGGACGGTGGTGCCGGCCTTGGCGGCGGCGGCGGCCTTGGTCAGGGTCTTGAACGGTTTTGCCTGGGTGCCGGCGTTCGAGTCGGCACCGTTGGTGGCCACGTACAGGTGGTAGATCGAGGTGTCGGCGGCGGCCGGGGCCGCGGTCTGGCGGTTGGTGTATTCGGCGCTGGCGCGGATCGCAGCCGAGACCGCGTCGATCGACATGCCGGCGTTGACTTGCTGGACCCAGTACTGCAGGCCGGCGCTGTCCGGCTCGCGGCCGAGCAGGCTGCGGTACAGGTTGATGACTTGTTCGGCATTGCCGGCGCTTGCAGTGCTGACCGATGCCAGCAGGCGGGTGGCCGGGGCGGGCGCATCGGTGGCCGAAGCCGTGGCCGAGCCAGCGTCCGCAGCAACTGCCGAATCGGCTTGCGAAACAGCGGTCGAACCAGCGGCGGCGGCTTGTTCGAAGTTGCCGGTGCCTGCGCTTTCGGCGGTCAGTGCGGCGACCTGGCTGGCGACTTGACCGGCAGCGGCGGTGGCTTGCGCGACGTCCGCGGTCTTGATCGAAGCAGCGGTCTGGGCAGCGTTGCCGAGGTCGGTCCCGCCGCAGGCGGACAGCAGGACGGCGGCGCTGCAGGCCAGCAGGGTGGAAGCACGGTGGGCGAAGGCGAAGGCGATTGCGTTTTTCATCTAGGAAGTTTCCCAAAACAAGTCATTGATACTGCTTTTGAGCGCTGGAAACTTCCTAAGTTCAACTTTTCCGCAAAAAAATTTTCTAAAAGTATGAAAAAGACGTATGGAATTTCGAACAGAAATTGAACCGCCGTATATTGATGAGCTGTGCGATCGATATCTTGCAGGCACCTGTGCGGTGCTGTGCAGGGCGAGGCGGCGCCGCGACAGATCGCATGGCGCAGCTGCATGCGTCACCAGCCCCGTCTGCGCACAATGAAAAAGCCCGCACGAGGCGGGCTTCGGGGCAGGGTGTGCTTGCGGCAGCCCGCAGGCCGCGGCATCAAGCGCGATGAATCGCGTCTATATTAATAGTTCTCGTACGCGCCGATGTCGACCGCGCCGCCTTTCGGGCGTGCGGTACCGAGGATGTCGGTGGTCGGCGCCGACGACGAGGTGCCCTTGTTCACGGCCGGCGACGACGCCTGCAGGCGATAGTCGCCGGTGCCGGCCGGGTTGTAGCTGACGAACTTCGGATCGGCGCTGATGGTGCTGGTGGCGCTGCCGGTCTTCAGCGAGATCGCCGAACCGTTGCCGTAGACCAGGTTGTTGGCGGTGACGTTGCCCGAACCGATGCAGCTCTGGCCCGAGTAGCAGTACTGCATGATGCCCGAGCGCGGGTTCTTGACCACGATGTTGTTGATCACTTTCGTGTTCTTCATCAGGACGCCGCCCGGCGAGTCACCGGTACCGATCACGATGCCGCCGCCCATGCCGGACGAGCCGTTGGCAAACACGGTGTTGTTGGCGATGGTGACGTCGGTGGCCGCGTGCCACAGGTGGATGCCGTACGAGGACGCACGGTACACCACGTTGTTCATGATCTTGCCGCCCTTGTTCGACGAGTAGATGCCCTGCACGCCGTTGCAGCCGCCCGGCTTGCCGATGTCGTGCACCACGTTGCCGATGATGTCGCCGTTCGAGCCCGAGTAGTTGGCGTTGACCACGCCCGCGCCACCCGAACCCGTGCAGCCGCCCGACAGGGTCAGGTTGTGGATGTGGTTGTTGGTGACCAGGGTGTTCGAGCCATTGTTCACGATACCCAGGCGGCCGCTGCCGCTGATATCGAAACCGTTGATGTCGATGTAGTTGCCGCTGTTGGTCCAGGCCGCTTCCTTGCCGGTGCCGACGATCTTGGCGCCCCACTTGGTGTCCGACAGGAAGATGACGCGGTTGACCGAGGTGCCGCTGATCTTCGTCGTGATGTTGCCCGAGTAAGTGCCCGCTGCCACGTGCACGGTGGTGCCGGCCTTGGCCGCGGCTGCCGCCTTGGTGAGGGTCTTGAACGGCTTGGCCTGGGTGCCGGTGTTCGAATCCGAGCCGCTCGGCGAGACGTACAGGTGATAGATGCTGGTGGCGGCGCTGGCGCTGGCGCAGGTGGCGAGCAGGACGACGGCGCTGGAAGCGAGCAGGGTGGCGGAGCGGCGAGCGAAGATCGAAGCGTTTTTCATCTGGGGAAGTTCCTTGAGTCAAGAAGTCATTGATACTGCTTTTGAGCTGTGGAAACTTCCTAAGTTCAACTTTTCTTCAAAAAAATTTTCTTGGGGTATTAAAACGCCAAACGAAATTCCGAACAAGAAAAGGATGTGCGTATATTGTTCAGTTCGCTAAAAGTGACTTGTGGCCGCGCCGGCGGCTGCGAAGCCTGCAATGAGAGACAAGAAGCGTGCGATAGGAGCGAAATCCATGCAGCAGAGCGAGGGGAAGATTAAAGCTGGACGGAATCAGATCCGCGGGATATTGGAGGTCGAGTTCTTCAGCCGCTGATCGACCGCTGGCCGGCGGGCGCATGGTCCTTTGGTCTAATAGGCGTACCAGCAGCGGCGCGGCAGGATGGTAGTCCAGTGGCGCTGCGGGGTGTCGCCGCTCGCCCTGCATCCTGGAAGCTGGACTCTAGTCGCAATAACTATGAGCAAAGGTGATCGAACATACGCCAAGTGCGCACAAGGGCGGTGGCTGGAGGCTGCCGCTATCAATTTCAACTGCTGATCCAACAATTCAACTTCGAGGATGGTGCCTGACATGCTGCTGGCTCACCGCATCCGGCTCGACCCCAGGCCTGCGCAACGTGACTATTTTGCGCGTGCTGCAGGCACCGCACGCCGCGCCTGGAACTGGGCCGTGGCCGAATGGGCGCGTCAGCGTGCAGCCGGCCTGCACTCGAATGCGATGGTCCTTAAGAAGCAGTTCAACGCCATCAAGTACGCGGATCCGGCCTGGCTCGATGTCAATGGCTTGCCATGGCTGCGCATTATCCATCCCGATGCACATGCCCAGCCGTTCGCCAATCTTGCCAGGGCATTGACGCGCTATTCCACGGCATGGCGCGGACGCAAGCCTGCCTATCCTCCGGTTTTCAGGAAGAAGGGCTGCTGCCGTGACAGCTTTTACGTGGCGAACGACAAGCTGCGCCTGGATGTCATGGGCGTAGTGCTGCCCAAAGTCGGGCGCGTGGCGCTGCAGGTCGACGTGCCGGAGCAGGTTGCGCGTTGCAGCCGCAGCGGGGATGGCGTCACCGGTGTCGATCTGGGCGTGAGCAGCGCGGCTACCCTGTCCAGCGGTGAAAAGGTCGCAGCCCCGCGTCCCTTGAAAGCGGCGCTGCGGCGCCTGCGCATCCGCAGCCGGCGCCAGTCGCGCAAGCTGGAAGCCGCCAAGGTGGCAGCCGGGATGGCTGGAGGGATTCCGAAGGGTACCCGGCTGCCGGTATCGAACAATCGCAACAAGGATACACGTGCGCTGGCGCGCCTGCACGCATGCATCGCCCGCGTCCGCAAGGATTTCCTGCACAAGCTCACGACCCGTCTCTGCCGTGAAAACCGGACGGTGGCGATCGAGGACTTGAACGTGCGCGGCATGCTGGCCAATGCCCGGCTGGCGCGGGCGATTGCCGATGTCGGTTTTTACGCATTCCGGCAGCAACTCCAGTACAAGGCACTGCGTTACGGCACGACGTTGGTGCTGGCCGATCGCTGGTACCCGTCCAGCAAGCTGTGCTCGGGATGCGGCGTGCGCAACGGTAAATTGAGACTGGGCGAGCGTGCCTGGACGTGCAGGGCTTGTGGTGCGCATCACGAGCGCGACGTCAACGCGGCAATCAATTTGCAACGGCTCGCAACCGGCGCCCTCGTGGCGCAGTCTGCGCTACCCGTGGCGAGTCCGGCGGCAACGCCGGGCACTCCTGCCGGCATGGGGCCGGCGGGAGGCGGGAAAGTCACGCCTGTCAGCGAATACGGTCAGCAGGACGGTTCGGGGCAGGAAGAAAACGGTGCTCACCTGTGAGCACATTTTTGAAAGCAGGGATCATGTTCAACAAGCTTCTGGCCGAATTCATCGGCACGTTCTGGCTCGTGCTGGGCGGCTGCGGCAGCGCGGTCCTGGCCGCCAAGTTCCCCGAGGTCGGGATCGGCCTGACCGGCGTTTCGCTGGCCTTCGGCCTGACCGTGCTGACTGCGATCTATGCGCTGGGACCGATCTCGGGCGGCCATTTCAACCCGGCGGTATCGGTCGGCCTGTGGGCCGGCGGACGCTTCCCGGCGCGCCACCTGGCGCCCTACATCGTGAGCCAGGTGGCTGGCGCGATTCTAGGCGCCGCCGCCATCTACCTGATCGCCAGTGGCAAGGCCGGCTTCGACGTCCAGTCCGGCTTTGCCGCCAACGGCTATGGCGAACACTCGCCCGGCAATTATTCGATGGAGGCGGCGCTGGTGTGCGAGCTGGTGATGAGCTTCATGTTCGTGCTGATCGTGCTCGGGGCCACGCATGCGCGCGCGCCGGTCGGTTTCGCCGGCCTGGCGATCGGCCTGGCGCTGGCGCTGGTGCACCTGATCAGCATCCCGGTCACGAACACCTCGGTCAATCCGGCGCGCAGCACCGGGCCGGCGCTGTTCGTCGGTGGCTGGGCGGTGGTACAGTTGTGGATGTTCTGGGTGGCGCCGCTGCTGGGCGGCGCGCTGGCGGGCGTGCTGTACCGCCACGTGCTGCAGCGCGAACTGCGCGAGCCGACGGTCACCGGACAGCCGGAACCGGGGGTGGGGCTGGGGGCGCATACCTGATGGGAGGCGGGCCGGGACGGGGAGCGTCCAGCGCAGCGCAGTTACCTGGCCGGGCTGGCCGGCGCGGCTGCCTTGCGCTTGGCGCTCATCAGGCCAGTGCCGTTCTCTCGTCGGCGTGGTGCGGCGCCGGTTGGCCCAGGAAGAAGCGCAGCATTTCGCGGCTGGCGTCCGGTCCCCCCGTTTCGGTATAGCTGCCGCGCCGGTTGCCGCCCGACCATGCATGTCCGCCGCCGTGCAGGATCCACTGTTCGGCCACGACCTGTCCGGCGTCGCCCCGGTGGACGTGGCGGGTGAAGCCGCGGCCCCCAAGCTCGCCAATTTCCCGGAATGACGCGATGTCCGCGTGCGCCAGTCCGGTCTGCGCGACGTGGGCGTCGATCGCCTGGCGCACCACGGCATCGCCGTTCTTCGGGTGGACCGTGTAGTCGGCGTCGCCGTGGAACACGATGGTCGGGACGCTTCCCGCATGCGCGGTCTGCGCCAGCGCATCGAGGTCGACGCCGTCGCGCATCGCCAGCATTGCGCCGTACTGGCTGTTGGCGCAGCCGTGCGCCAGCCCGGAATGGCAGCCGACGGCGGTGAACAGGTCGGGGTACGTGCGCCCGAGGATGACCGCCATCGCGCCGCCCGACGACAAACCGGCGACGCACACACGGCTGCCGTCGACCGCGTAGGCGGCCATGATGTCGCGCGTGGCGGCGGCGATCAGGGCCGGCTCGCCCTGGCCGCGCTGGTGGTGGGCGTCATCGAACCAGTTCCAGAACTTGTTCCAGCCGCCGGCCGACTGTTCGGGGTAGGCGACCAGGCACTGGACCTCTTCGGCCAGTTCGTTCATGCCGGTGCCGAGCGCGAAATCGTCCGCATTCTGGCCGCCGCCGTGCAGCATGACGACCAGCGGCAGCGGGGTGCCGTCGTAGGTGCTGGGAACGAACAGTTTATAGCGCATGGAGGACGCGCCGACGTCGGCACGGTGCCAGTCGAAGCTGCCGGCATGGGCCGGTGCGTACGGCGGCGGGAATTGCAGGGAAAAGGTCGGCCATGGGCCCAGCATTGCATTCAACATAGTTATGACTCCTGGATGCGTGATCGAAGTCTCCAGAGTGTTTTAACGCATTGTGCCTGAATGGTGCGTTGCAGCATAGAAGGAACTGAGCCGTCGTTGTGTAGGACTGCACGCTATGTCATCTGATGTGCACGACTACGCCAGGGCGCGCCGTCAACCGTGCGCCCTGCGGTCCAGTTCAGCGGGCACACTGGATGCATGACGAACCAATGAACGAGAAAGGATCCACCGTGAACCAGCGTTATCGACCGATCACGCCTCTGGGCCTGGGCGGCACCGGACTGGGCGACATGTACCACACCAACGGCGACGAGGCGGCCCAGGCCACCGTCGATGCCGCCTGGGAGGCGGGCATCCGTTATTTCGACACCGCGCCACACTACGGCGCCGGGCTGTCCGAGCACCGCTTCGGCATGGCGCTGCGGCGCCGCCCGCGCCACGAGTACACGCTGTCGACCAAGGTCGGACGCCTGCTGGCGCCGCACCTTCCGGGCGAGATCGAAGCCCCGTTCGTGGGCGCGCTGCCGTTCAAGCGCGTGATCGACTACACCGCCGACGGCGTGCGCCGCTCGGTCGAGGACAGCCTGCAGCGGATGGCCGTCGGCTACATCGACATCGTCTACGTGCATGACCTGTCGCCCGACATGTTCGCCGACCAGTTCGAGCATTACTTCCGGATCGCGGCCGGTCCCGGCGGCGCTTTCGAGGGCCTGGTCAGGATGCGCGAAGAAGGCATCATCAAGGGCTGGGGCCTGGGCGTGAACACGGTCGAGCCCTGCCTGCGCGCGCTGCAGCAGTCCGACCCCGACATCTTCCTGCTGGCCGGGCGCTACACGCTGATGGAAACCTCGCCACTGGAAAAACTGTTCCCGCTGTGCGCGGAGCGCGGTGCCCACGTGGTGCAGGGCGGTCCGTTCAACTCCGGCTTCCTGGCCGGCGGCGAGCATTACGACTATGCGCCCGGCAGCCCGGCGCAGCGCCAACACCGCGAGCGCCTGCGCCAGGTGGCGGCGCGCCACAACGTCGATCTGGCCGCGGCGGCGCTGCAGTTCGGCGTGGCGCACCCGGTGGTGGCCGCGACCATTCCCGGCGCCAGCAGCCCGGAACACCTGCGCCGCAACGCCACCCTGATGCACGTGGAGATCCCGCACCAGTTCTGGGACGAGCTGCTGGCCGAAGGGCTGGTGCCGGCGGGGGCGCCGGTGCCGCCAAGGAAGGCGGCGTAAAGGCGGGAGTAGGCGCCTTGCGGACCGCATGCGCCTGATGACGTGCGGCGGTCCTTCCGGCGTGGCCGCTCAGGTGGTCGCGGATGCGGTTGAGGATGCGGGTGACGATGTGGACGACGACGTCGCACCCGTGTCGGCACGCTTGCCGGCCGCTGCCGGGGCAGCAGTTGACGCCGGCATCGCCGCCGGCGCCGGTTTCCACGCCGCCGGCGGCACCACATGCGGGGCTGCCGGCTCCTGCATGTAGTGCGGCGACGTCATCGAGACGCCGTTCAGGTTGAACACGTCGACGATGCGCTGGTGCAGCCGGCTCTTCACCTCGACCCGGTCGCGCGGCGAATCGGCGCGCGCCTGCGCCACCAGCCGGTATTCGATGTAGAAGTCGGACAGCGATTCCTGGGCGACGAAGGGCGCCGGCTCGGCCAGGATGCCGCCGGTCTCGCGCGCCGCCTGCTTCAGCATCGCATGCACCTGGCGCCACGGCGTGTCGTAGCCGACCGTGATCGCGGTATCGACCGTGTAGTCGGCATCGTCGCAGGTGCGCGAGAAATTCCGGGTGGTGTTCGCCAGCACCAGCGCGTTCGGGATCGAGACTTCGGCGCCCAGGCCGGTGCGCAGGCGCGTCTCGAACATGCCGAGTTCCACCACCGTGCCTTCGGACTCGCCGATGCGCACGTATTCACCCTTGCGCAGCGAGCGCGTATACATCAGGATCAGCCCCGACGCGCCCTGCGCCACCAGGCTCGACCCGCCGATCGACACCATCAGGCCGGCCAGCACGGTCACGCCCTGGAACGCCGCCGTGTGGGCGCCCGGCAGGTAGGGGTAGGCCATCGCCAGCGCGAACAGGATGATGGCGACGTTCACCAGGCGCCGCGTCGGCGGGGCCGTGTCCTGGTCGAGCCAGCCCATCTGCAGTTCGCCGCTTTCCACGCGCTTGAGCATCGACGCCGCGGTCAGGCTGGCCATGCGCGCCAGCGCCGCGATCACCACCACCACCACCAGGCCAGGGATGGCGCGCACGATCTCGCCAGCGATGTCGAGCGCGGTGGCCAGCAGGTAGTCGCGGAAGCGTTCGCCCCATTCGCGGAAATACGGGATGTGCCCGAGCAGGAAGGTCAGCCACAGGAAGGTGGCGCACAGCCGCAGTGCCCAAACCAGCACGCCGAATACCTGGCGCATGAAACGGACGATCTGGTCGGCGTCGAGCAGCGCCACGTTGCGAAAGCGGATCCGTTCGAGCCGGCGGCTCACCGACAGCCGCGTGTATGCGCGCACGCGCCGGTGCAGCGCCCCCAGGCCGCGCAGCACCAGCGCATAGCCGAGCGTGGCGGCCAGGCACCAGGCGCCGGCTTCCAGCAGGTAGCGCGGGCTGCCCTGGTCGCGCCGCTCCAGCAAGGCCTTGTCCAGCATGGTGGCACTGTCGGCGGCGACGTCGTCGGTGGTGTCGCCGGACAGCGGGTCGATGTCCCCGGGCGTGACCAGGAACAGCAGGCGCCCGTCCAGCAGCACCTGGGTGCCTTCGTTGATCGAGCGGGTGCTTGCGCGCTGCGGACCGCCGGCGACCAGCGCCTTGTCCAGGCGCTTGCGGGCGCCGTCGGCGCGGTCGTGCGGCGGAAAGCCGGCCAGGGAACTGCGGAACACGAAGATCGTGCGCACCCCGAGGTTCAGCTTGGCCGTCGCGACCGCCGCCTGCTTGGACGCGGCGGCCGGTTCGGCATGCGCGACGCCGCTGTACAGGATGATGGTCAGGAAGACAAGGAAACGAAGCGGAGCAGACATCGGACTTGCTGGTGAGAAAACCCAGCATGATGCCATGGATCAATACGATTGTCTGCGCGATGGCTTCAATGATGTGGCGCTTCAGTCCGAATGCGCAACACGCAGGCCGCCCTTGTTATCAGGCAGCCAAACCTCGGCCAGGTCCGAGCTGACGTCGAAGAAGCCGAGCGCGTGCTTTGCGGCCAGGCGGAACACCGTTTCGTGGGCCTGGTCGATCTTGTCCCAGTCGAGGAAGGACATGTAGATCAGCGACTGGCCGACCGTGTAGTCGGTGCCGGCGTCCTGGGTCGACGGGGCGGCGTCGGCCAGGGCCGGCGGGAATTCGGCGGCCAGGTCGGCGTAGAAGGCTTGCAGGGCCGGCGTGGACACGGCGGGGTCGTCGTAGTCGTGGCCTTCGTTCCATTCGGTCTGCTGTTCGTACCAGTCGATGAAGGGTGCGCGCTTGGATGGAGCGGCTGCGGGGGCGAATACCATCAGGTCGTAGCTCATCGGGTGGTTCTTTCAATTGCTGGGTTGCGCCATCGTTGCGGCGAATCGGGATTACGGCGCATTATGTGTGAAAACATCGATGCTGGTCCGAACCGGCGGAGACGAGGAGATGATCACATCATGAACACGATGCCCGAGAATGAAATCGTGGTCGTCGATATGGCGGGCGCCTATGCCCGATTGATCCTGACCCGGCCAGAGCTTGTTCCCTTGATGATCAGGCTCGGTTTCGTTCCCTCATGCGACCTTTTCGAACGTCCGATCTCCGGTATGGAAGACCGGGCGTTGATTGCCAGGACACTGATCCAGATGGGCGCGTTGTTCGCGGCCGGGCATGGCTGGTGTCCCGCCGCGGTGGCGGCGCAACTGCAAAGGCTGGGGAGAATCACGACAGGCTATCGCGAGATCGCTTGGCTCGACTCCAGCGAATACCGTATCACCGAAGCGCAAAGCCGGTAGCGGCTTTCGCATGGCGCTTGCGCTTTCCACCCTCGCTTCTTGCCGCTCATTTCTTATCGTAATAATCCGCCAGCACCCCAAACGCCTGCTTGCGCACCCCGGTCTCGGACATGATGCCCTTGCGGTTCCACCCGTTCTGGAACACCGGATGCTCGCGCCGCGGCGAACGGAAATCCTTCAGGATCCAGGGCGACATGCCGCGCAGCGTCGGAATCCGGTCCGCCATTGCCAGCGTCTGGCGATAATACTCGGCCTGGTATTCCTCGCTGAATTTGCGCTTGCCGCCATCGTCGTGGTATCCCGCAAGCGCATCGGCGCCGAATTCGGACAGGACCAGCGGCCGATCCGCCGGCACCTGCCACTGCAGACCGGCCAGCGCCGCCAGGGTATCGTTGCCGTACCAGCCGGCGTAGGTGTTCACCGCCAGCACGTCCAGCTTGTCCACCAGCGGATCCTGGATCGCCATCACGTCCTTGCCCCCGTCCGCATGGCGCTCGACCAGCAGGGCGGCGCTGATCAGGCGCGTCGGATCCAGCGCGCGGACGTTGTCCGCCATGGCGCTGTGGAAACGCGTGCGCGGGCTTGATACCGGTGTCTCGTTACCGACGCTCCACAGGATGACGGAGGTGCGGTTGCGGTCGCGGTAGACGGTTTCGGCCTGCATCGCCAGCGCCTTCTTCAGCACGGCCGGGTTGTCCCAGTCCACGGTCCAGTACACCGGGATTTCGCTCCAGACCAGCAAGCCCATTTCGTCGGCCAGGCGCACCGTCGTCTCGGAATGCGGGTAATGCGACAGGCGCACGTAGTTGGCGTGCAGGCCGTGCTTGATCTCGTGGAGCAGGGCGCGCGACGCCGACTCGGTCATGTTGCGCGCCGGGTTGGGGCCGAATTCTTCCTCGTGCAGCGAGATCCCGCGCAGGAAGATGGGTTTGCCGTTCAGGAGGATCTGGCTGCCCTTGACCGCGATCGTGCGAAAGCCCATGCGGTCGCGCACGGCGTCCTGCACGCCATCGCCGGCGGCGCTGAAGCGCACGTCGTACAGCGTCGGCTTCTCGGGCGTCCAGCGTTCCAGTGCGGCCGGCGCCTTGATGTCGAACACGGCCCGGCCCTGGGCATCGGTGACCGCGCTGGCGCTGGCGAGCGCACCGATGGCGACGCTGACGCGCTGGCCCGCCGCCCGCGGTCCCTGCAGGCGCACTTCGCCGGCGATGCGGCCGTCGGGGCGCAGGTTCAGGGTCGCGTCGTCGATGAAGGTGGCCGGCGTCGTGATCAGGCGCACTGGACGCGTGATGCCGCCGTACAGGTCCCAGTCGGTGATCGGGGTGGGGATGGTTCGGGCATCATGGGTCGAATCGACGCCGACCGTCAGGCGGTTGTCGCCGGCGCGCAGGGCATCCGTCACTTCCAGCACGAAAGGCGTGAAGCCGCCTTCGTGGCGGCCGATTTCCTTGCCGTTCAGGTAGACATACGCGCGGTAGTTGACCGCCTCGAAGCGCAGGAAGGCGCGGCCGCCGCCCAGCGGTTTCGAGGTGAACTTGCGCTGGAACCAGATCAGGCCGTCGTAGTAGCGCAGCGTCGGATCAGCCGCGTTCCAGGCGCCCGGCACGTTGATGATCGGCCCGCGGTCCAGGTCGAATTCGAAGAAATCCGTGCCGCCGCGCGCTTCCAAGGCGGCGACGTCGATGTCGCGGTGGCGCTGCATGCGCGATTTGGCGACCCAGCCGTTGATGTCGGTGAGGCCGGTGCGGTACAGGTCCTTGGAATAGGTCCACTGCCCGGACAGGTCCTGGCTGTCACGCGATTGCGACGCGGTCAGGAGGAAGGCCGGCCGCAGGTCCTGGGCCATTGCGGGCACGCAGGCGGCAAGCCAGCCGGCGACGATCACGAACACGGATAGGATCTTTTTCATCGTACGCAATCACTGACATATTAGTATCCAAAAAGTATAAGTCAGCAATTGCGCGCCGATTGCTCATGTTCGTGATCGTGCGTGCGCGGTTCGATGTTGCGCTTCAGACTTCGCCGGTCTCGTGATGCGCAGGCAGGAACCAGTTCAGCAGCAGCGCACAGAGACCGCCGGTCGCCACGCCCGATTCCAGCACGTGGCGCAGGGCCGACGGCATGTGGGCCAGGAATTCCGGCACCTGGGATACGCCCAGTCCCAGCGCCAGCGACACAGCGATGATCAGCAGTGCACGCCGGTCCAGGTGCACGCTGGCGAGGATGTTGATGCCGGCCGCGGCCACCGCGCCGAACATCACCATCGCCGCGCCGCCCAGCACCGGTTCCGGCACCGCCTGGATCACGCCGGCGACGGCCGGGAACAGGCCCAGGATCACCAGGAACAGCGCGATCCACATGCCGACGTGGCGGCTGGCGATGCCGGTCAGCTGGATCACGCCGTTGTTCTGCGCAAAGATCGAGCTCGGGAAAGTGTTGAACACGCCGGCCAGCAGGGAATTGGCGCCGTTGACCAGCACGCCGCCCTTGATGCGGCGCATCCAGGCCGGGCCTTCCACGGGCTCGCGCGAGATCTTGCTGGTGGCGGTGACGTCGCCGATCGCTTCCAGCGACGTCACCAGATAAATCACCAGCATCGGAATGAACAGCGACCAGGAAAAGCCCAGGCCGAAGTGCAGCGGCGTCGGCACCTGGAACCAGGGCGCCTCGCGCATGCCGGTAAAGTCCAGGCGGCCGAGCGAGCCGGCCAGCGCATAACCGACCGCCAGTGCGATGACGATGGCGCCGCTGCGCATCCACACGACCGGGATGCGGTTGAGGATCACGATAATCGCCAGCACCACGCCGGACAGCAGCAGGTTCTCGCCATTCGCGAAGGTGCCGTTGGCCATGGCCGAAAAGCCGCCGCCCATGCTGATCAGGCCCACCTTGATCAGGGTCAGGCCGATCATCAGCACCACGATGCCCGTGACCAGCGGCGTGATCATGCGCTTGATGAAAGGCAGGATGCGCGACACGCCCATCTCGATGAAGGAGCCGGCGACCACGACGCCGAAGATGGCAGCCATCACGCTTTCGACCGGTGTCCCCTGTTTCACCATCAGCGCACCGCCGGCGATCAGCGGGCCGACGAAGTTGAAGCTGGTGCCCTGCACGATCAGGAGGCCCGCGCCGAACGGACCGAAGCGGCGGCACTGGACGAAGGTGGCGATCCCGGACACGACCAGCGACATGGAGACGATCAGGTTGGTGTCGCGCGCCGGCACGCCCAGCGCCTGGCAGATCAGCAGGCCGGGCGTGACGATGGGGACGATGATGGCGAGCAGGTGCTGCAGGGCGGCGAGGATGCCGATCAAGGGGGCAGGGCGGTCTTCCAGGCCGAGGATGAGCTCGGACGTCGGCGGCGCGCTGGACGGCAGCTGGGGTTGGGTGGTCATGGGTGGGAGTTAGGGCAAAAGCCGGATTTTACAGGGATGCGCCGGGTGGCCGGTATTGCCGCAGGTGTTTTTCTTGCAACGTGTGCCTGGATGATCCGCAATACAGAGAGAGTATTGCAGTGTTGATTCGTCAGATCACGTTATCTGGACGGATTGCTGGGTACTACTGAAGACCAGGTAATGCCGCCTTGATGCTTGGAGATTTTGATTCATGGGGATTTTGGTTCTGCCGAGAGGCGGTTCGAAAATATGCCGGGGACCGTTCAGGTAGTTAGGGGCAATTGCTTTAACGATCAGCTTGCTTGTCCGCTTACTGAGCTGCTTACTTAGCCGATTACTTATCCAGTATCGTGCTTGTTGCTTGTTGCTTGTTGCTTGTTGCTTGCATGCTGCATGTTTGAAAAGCTGGGCCTTGCGCAATCACTCATCCGTTTGCTATAGTTCGCCTCCTGCTTCTGCAGCGCAGTAAAACGCTAACGAAATCAAGTAGTTGATAAAGTTGGCAAGTTTGAATTTTCGGCAAGTCCGAAAGCGCTGAAGAAAACAGGAGTTGACGAGTTAAGCGAAACACTGCATAATCTCTCTTCTCTGCTGCTGACGAACAAAACGATTCGCACAATGCAGCAAGGAAGTACCGAACAAAGTTCTTTAACAATAAACAGTCGATAAGTGTGGGCGTTTGATGAAGGTGCCGGCATCCTCGTGATGCTGATTACTTAAATTATCAAATGTTCACGAAAAAGAAATACGTTGCTCA
>Ga0265798_10000865_pt1 | contig 48638 bp, 41 predicted proteins | sample P3T30metagenome_FD_192430 | JGI IMG/M metagenome (GOLD analysis project Ga0265798, IMG submission 192430) | Plant litter microbial communities from East Loma Ridge, Irvine, California - P3 T30 | ecosystem: Environmental > Terrestrial > Plant litter > Unclassified | place: USA: California...
AGTTCGCGGCGAACTCTACGAGCGGAAGCTAGTCGGACTAGTCGTCTTGCATATAAGAAACGTAGGCGCGGAGGTGTTGTTCTAAAACAGCATTCATTCGTTTAGTTTAGCCGTCGCCTTTAGGTCGGTATACTACTATCATCTTCGTAGATAACTATAGTCTCTAAGATAGGTGTTTCCAGAATTCGTTTACGAAACGGATGTCTCGATTAGAGACGACGGATACCGGGGCGCCGTAAAGGCGGTAGATCTCTCGGACAAAGATACGGGAAACGTCTTCGGCGTTATCTATCATATAGTAAGGGACATAGTGACGCATCTTCGTTAACCGGTCGATAATCACTAGCACCGCGTCGAAACCATTCGATAAGGGTAGGTACGTAATAAAGTCGACGGAGATGTGTTACTAAGATCGTTCGGGAATCGGTAGAGGCTATAGCAGACCTTAATGTCTGTTCCGACGGGCTTTGATCCTTCTATAGGTGAGGCAGTTACTAACGTATTGTCGGACGTCGGAATTCATTCCTTTCTAGTAGTAGTAACGGGACACTAAATCAAACGTCTTTGTCCTTCTAGGGTAGCCGGCTGACGGGTTATCGTAGTACTGTCGGATGATCTTCGTGCGGAGGTCTTCGTATTCGGGGACATAGATCTTGTCGCGGTAGTAGAGTAGCTCGTTTTTAGCTTCGCACTAAGCTAGTTATAGGAACGGGTGACGGTTCTTCTTCTGTTCGATTGCAGAGAGTACTAAAGCTATGTTTTCGTCTTCTCGGATGCCTGTCTTCAATAGCTGTTAGGTCTCTTCTTGTTGACCTTACGTCGAGGGTTCGGGAGTCATAGCGTTCACCTGTATAGTCGAGGGTTCTTTAAATCGGACATGCTTAGTAGGGGGCAGTTCGAGAGTCTAAGGCGGAGACGGTAGGAGATGCTAATTTCCGAAATTCTCTTTCTTTAACACGACTCGGCTCTAGTACTATAAGCGTTCATCCCCTTCCTTAGGTAAATCTTCTAACCTCCTAGTTAGAGCATTAGGCTTCTCGCCCTGTTTTCTAGGACGGTAGATAATGCGGAAGTTATAACGAGATAGGAATTCGGACTAGCGGGCTTATCTACGGTTAAGCATTTTTATTGTCATAAAGTACTCTAGATTCCGGTAGTCGGATAGGATTCGGATCGGGGACTTAGTTCCTTCGAGTTTAGGACGCCATTCTTTAAGGCAATAGATAATAGCGAGTAGTTCCTTATTATAGATCTCATAATTACACTTAATAGCAGAGTGTTTCTTCGAAAAGAAGGCAATAGGGCGTAGAATACCCTCCTCATCGTACTAAGAGAGTACTCTACCGGACATAAAGTCAGAGGCGTCGGTTTCTAGGATCGCTTCCTTAGTCTAGTCGAACGGGCGGAGAGTCGGGGTAGAGGCGATAGTTTGCTTTAGAGTCTTAAAAGCATCTTAGCAATCGAGAGACTAGTTAAAGACAGCATTCTTCTTCGTCAGGTTGATTAGCGGGGTAACTATCTTCGAACAGTTCTTAATGAAACGGCGGTAGAAGTTATAGAAGCCGTTAAATCGGAGGACATCGGTAGCAGATCTAGGGGTCTTCTATTCGAGGATAGTCCTAACCTTCTCGGGATCTATCTTAAACCCGTCTCGGCCGACAATAAGGCCGAGGAACTTAGTCTCGGTAACGAAGAACTCGCATTTCGATAGCTTAGCGTAGAGTCCTGCCTCTCGGAGGCGTTATAGGACTTTTCGGACGTGTTCTTCGTGTTCTTCTCGGGTTTTACTATAAATCAAGATATCGTTAAGGTACGTAGAGCAGAACTAGTCGAGGTAGTCGCGGAGAGAGTCGTTAATAAACCTTTGAAAGGTAGCCGGGGCTCTAGTCAGCCCGAACGGCATAACTAGGGATTCAAACAGTCTAAAGCGGGTAAGGAAAGCGGTTAGCTTTTCGTGTCCTTCTTTTATTCGTACGTTATTAAACGCAGAGATGATGTCGATCTTTAAGAAGTACTTTATGCCTTATAGGTTATTTAGAGTTTCCTTAATTAGCGGTAGCGGGTAGCGGTCCTTTACCGAGACTTCGTTAAGTGCTCGATAGTCTATATAGAGTCGGAGGCCTCCTCCTGGTTTCTTAACAAACAAGACAGGGGAGGTAACAGACGAGGAGCTCGGTCGGATGAATCCTTTTCGAAGATTCTCGTCGAGCTAATTACGTAACGTCTGAAGTTCCTCGCGGGATATAGAATAGATCTTTCTAAACGGCAGTTTTTTATCGGAAGTCAGACGGATCTCGTGGTCGTACGAGCGATGCGGCGGTAGCTTATCTACTTTCTTCGGAGAGAAGACGTCGGCGTAGTCTTAGAGAGCTATCGGGATTTAGAGCTTCAGTTCGTCTCCTTCCTATTGTAATGCTTTATCGAGGTCCTTAAGCGTAACTATGCCGATTCGGTAGCCTCTCCTTACGTAGGCTCGTATAGCATACATACTAATAGCAGCAACGTCGCGGTGGTTTAGGTTAGGAACGTAGCGTTTCGGCACTTCTCGGAGTCCTTTCTGTCGGGTCGGGTGTCACGTCTGATTATAGTTCTAAACGCAGTAGGGATCGTTAAATTCCCACGAGCCGTTAGCCTAGTTCGCTTTCGGGTTATGCTTCTTAAGCTAGGGGTGTCCTAAGACAATCGGGTAGTATGACAACGGAGTAGCATATAGGACGACGTCCTTATCCACGTGATCTCCATTCTAGATGTCATATCGGGCGTATTCTTTTACAGTTCGGGAGTCTCCTTCGGCGCCATCGTAGCCGTAGAGGGAGAAAGGTCGGCTAAGCGGCGTAAGTTCGATCCCTTTGTCTTACGCATATTCCTTATCGATAAAGGCGTAGCCTTCATATCCGGTATCGATTAGAGTATAGGTCGGTTCGGACAGGCCGATCTGTCTAACTATCACGCTTAGGATCGGGGCTAAGGTACGAGTGAATTCCTTCTTAATCGTAGTACCGTAAACGGCTATGTTAGTAATACGTAGAGGTTTTCTAGTAGTTAAGTTAGGTCGATAGGTAGGTCTAGTTTTCGGTGCGTTTATAGCTGCGTCCTAAGGGCGGCTTATCTTAGGCGTACGCTATTTTCCGATTCGGTCATTTAGTAGGGCGTAAAAGCAGGAGTCGGGGCGCGGACCGGAGTAGGTTACAGGATAGAGAAGCGGTTACTAGGCGACTACGGCGGAGACGGGCTACGGGCGTTCATTAGGCTTATTCGGTACCTTCTGGTTTCACTATCGCGGCGTTAGATGCTCTAGGGTCTGATATCGGGCTAAGGGCAGTCGCGGATTCGGTAGCTAGGTTAGTAGCAGCGGAAACAGTTACCGGTTTCCTTATCAGGGCGGCGGCGGGTGTTACTTAGGTCTATAGGGTCGCTTTGAACAGTTTTCTGAACAACGGTAGCGAAGGTCGGGGTCGCTCGGGGGCTCTGAGGTCGTCGGAATTCGGTCGTAGAGGTGTATACCTTCGTCGGGGCAGTCGGTTGTTGATAGTAACGGCGGCGGTTCTCGAGTTCCTGAAGGTGAGCGGCGAGGTCTAGATACTGGCGGCTAGTCGGCGGGTTATGTAGAAGCATTCCTCGTAATTCGTTCGAGATAGCTTGTTCTAGGAGAGTCGCGAGAGATTCATCGTTCATTTTAGCTTCTAACCCGAGGCGTTGGAATTCGGCAAAGAAGGCAGCGAACTCCTTATTCGTCTGCTTAAAGCGGAAGAGTTCGGAGCGGGTATTCTAAACGCGGTTCGGATCTCCGTAAGCGCGTTCGAGGATCTTTAGGACTTCGGGGTAGTCGTCGAGCTAGCAGACACCGTTACGGATGTAAGGTAGGATCTAAGAGTACGGGGTTCCGGAGAGGCGGCTAGTAACGTAGGACATGCGAGATAGAGGAGTCGGGAATCGGTCTTGATTAACAATCATTTTCTCGTAGATCTAAGAAACAAAGCGGCGGAGGTCGGATCGTTGACCATTAAACTTTTCGGGGTTAGGGAGCTTTTCGGATTGTCGAGTAGACTCGGAAGGTGCGGTAACAAAAGGCGCAGTCTTTCTCGGAGCAGGATCTACTTAGTCTTTAACAATAGGTTCGTATCGGGCGGCAGACGGGGGTGTAAATACAGCAGGCTAAGCGATTGCGAGGGCTTTTTCCTTTGCAACCTCGGATTCGATAATCCGGCGGTTAGCGTCTTAAAGTTGCTCGTTGTATTGTTCTTTTTAAAACTCAATGATAGAGCGAAGCTTCCCATTATCCAGGTTTGCAGCACGTAGTTGTTCTTTAGATTCAGAGAGTTGTGTTCGAAGTCGGGCGGCTTCCTTAACTAACTCTTTTAGAGTGTTTCCATGCTTTTCAATATAGAGGTATGCGGCTTGACAGTAATGGTACCAGACTTGCGGATAGGCGGAGACGTGTTCGATGAATTGTTCTTCGGATTCCGGTAGGAACGGCGGCATTGGTTAGAGGGCTGCTATACCTAAGGTAGGAGCTACGTAATGTCACGGGCGGGTATCGGGAGCGCAGGCGGTGCGTAGGTATGGTAGCGGACGGATCAGATACAGAGCTATGTACGTACGGATAGGCAACCTAGTGGTATGCTCTATTAAAAGGACGTAGCTTAGAGAGCTACGATCGGGATGCAAAGTACGAAGTCGGGAGTAAGCCGAGTTCCCGGCTTACCTGCCAAGCTAATCAGTGTGCCTAAGGAATACATCAGGGGCTGTCACGTTCTGACCGTGACACTACTTATATACTATTCGCTAATGCTTCTTTAGACTATCTATCGAGCGGTAGATAAAGGTACGTTACTCCGGGTCTAGTTTATATTACTTCCCGTCCTAGAATAAGCGTAAGCCCTATATAGGCTAATCGATATCACGGGTAGACTACGTATACGTAGAGAGTCCTCGTAGTATTTAACAAGTTCGATACAGGAAGGAGTCTAGTTCTAAGCGGATTCCGGGAGGAAATATACGGACGCTATGCTAAGTCTTATAGTATAGGCTAGTTGTGAGGATGTAGTAGGTAGGGGCTCTGAACAATATCTCTTAGGTGGTCTATCAACGATTGCCTAAGGAGTCTAAGTGAAAGCAGGGGCTGAGGAGAGCCTTCTGAGGCACTATGTGCCAAGCCTGGGGATCCCGTGGGATTCGCATGCGTTCCGCATGCGGATCACGTGCGAGAAGCCTGTGGCTGCTGTCACGTGACTGATGTTTCCTCACAGCTCTTTATTAACATTCCTACGCACACTCTAGAGAGCAGGATGCATAAGTCCTTTCGGTATACTTTAGCGCCGTTACGGATTTAGACCTCGGGCATTTCTTTTAGGTACCGAAGAATCTTTAAGAAAAATTAAACTTACCCCCTCACTTTTCTTAGGGTAGGGGTGAGGGTTAGGCCAGTGTGATACAATTATACTCTTATGCGTTAGTCGTACGACCGGGTTTGCTACACTCATCCCTTAATTGTCGTCGTCTATGTCGTCTACTGTTTTTCTTTTACTTAGGACTAGATATCTCTTATTGTTATCTTCCCATCATTACTACGCGACTCGACTCGAATCATTATACTAAACTTACCGCAATATATGCTCTACTAAAACCCGGAAACGTGCCCTAGTATGAACCCCGCTATTACCGCCTATAAGGCTAAACTATATAGTTGTGCTATCTTAGCCCTCTCGACTACTAAACTATCTTTACTATATCTTCCGAATAAAGAAACGATATCTCTTATTATCTGAGTCGTTAGCATTGTTTCAACGTTCTCTTCCCTAGTTGTCGCCGTGCTGTAATATTAATTAGCTATACGGAGACCGAGAGACGCGGAAAGAGATGACAGCCCTATCGAGACGAGCTCGTATCTACCGACCTAGCGTGCATCCATGTGACAAGGAACTCACGCTGTCGCGGAACACGACAAAGCTACGCCTTAGGTATGTGAGATTCGTAACCGTACTCGAGACTAAGTTACTTGAGTGAGTTCCGCCACACCGGGTGTTCCTTGTCAGAAGGATGTACGTTAGCAAGTGTATGAAATTTTTATCCAGTCCATTTTTGTTTCATTTCGATTTGCTATACAAATGGCTATTCGGCGGGCCGAAACAGGCACCCAAAAGTCGCGATCGTTTGTTGACGCACGCATGCTCAGACATATGGGAATAGTAATCATGTCAATGCGCATTTTGGCCACGTTCACCACCTGGACGACAGGTAAGTTGCCGCGAAGGCTACTGTTATGTCCTGATATCCCACGTTACTTCTAATGCTTGATGTTGGTAAAGATATAGCGTCCACAACAATGATTTTGTGAAGCCTTTGCCACGTGAAGCCCTTGCCAAAATCCATCAGCTCCAAAGAATAACAAGAAAAGGTATATCGAAGGAACAACCGAGGAAGCCGCCCAAAGACCGATAAGTTGTAGTCAACCAAAGCGATCAAACAACTCCTCAAGAGTCTCCGTAAGCAGGTCGTACCGCGATATCTGGCAGAGTTTTTGATGTGGATCATGGTGTTCCACTTCCGTGTTGTTGGCGGATATCACCTTTCCAACTGTTGTCCCGATGTTCTTTGCCTCATTCACATGTCGCGAGGGAAAAATGCAGCCCCGAGTGAATGCTCCTTCCCAATTTCCGCCAATGTCGTATACGATCTCAACAGCGTAGTCAACCGAGGTATCCGCAGGTTCGACGAAGCTCTCGATACCAACGACTAGCACCCGGCGAGCCCCGTCCAGAGATTGAGTAAAGTTTTCGAGCATGGTGTTCATACGTTCACATACATCTGAGATGCCTTCCAGGGAACCTAACGGTTGTCTGTTCTCGCCAGAATCTATCTTCTGTGGATATAGTACGAGGTCGGTACCAAACTTGTTCTCCGCCGCTCTTTTTATGACATCGATTTTGTGGTCATTTAGGGTTGGCACGCAAACGACGACCTTTGGGCCGTTGGGGTCCAGCTTAGGCAACCATGAAGCCGTATCTTGGAGCTTGACATTTGCTTTTCTCTCGTGGTTGAATTGTAAGGGCGGAACGGGTTCTTGGGTGTCTTGATCGGTCAGCTCGAAGTCGTACATCCGAGGATTCATGACAGCTATGTAGAACGATGATGGGAGTTTAGTAAGGAGCGAAGTGTAAGGCAAAGGTACACTCGGAACAAAAATGGCATTAAAGATAAAGAAAGGTTATATAGCTGCATTATATTTATGCTACGCCCTGGCATCGATCCTGCACTAACGGCCATGCTGAAAGGATTCTTGATCTTGGCCACCATCTTCGCGACGGCGTTGCCACTAATCATTAAGATGCAGCGGAGACTCAGTTCCGAACATGAACTCGAGACGTGGCCTGGGCAAAACGAATATTCGAGTATCGCCCAGCGACCTGCGCTGAGAGTGGGCGAAGGAGTCGACGTACCGCACGATCAGTCGAAAGAAGCCACATCAGCGCGACGTTCAGACTACAAATGGCTGCCATGCCGTTCAACAGCGCCAACGAGGCCCCTACCACAGCCACCTCAACGGTTGCTTGTGACGCCACCGCCTCCGCCACCGCCACCACTACACTCGTCTTGGCCGTCGAGTTCAATTCTAAATGGTCGCGATGTTCACATCACAACAGTGCCTCCATGTGTGTGGTCTTCTGTTGGTCTAAAATAATGCCGAGGTCGCCTTTTCTTTTGGTGATCCGTCACGTAGAATTATTGTTTGTATTTAAGCTTAGATAATCGGACAGTCAGACGACAATGGATTAGGTGTTCCGGCAAAGCCCTCGCCTCGACCTGCGGAGAATTCGTGTCGGCTCGTTGTCACTACTGAAACGAAAAATTGCAAGTCCTGCTTCAGCGAAAGAGATGGGCTGGACAATCCGTGATGTCTCAAAGCAAGCAGGCTCAAAGCACTGCAGACGCCGACAGCAAAAGTTGGCTTAAAGCGCGAAAATGCACACCTACCTCGTGATCGTGTGCTCGTGATGGTATGACAGCTGTGTTGTAATCAACGAGATCGCTGGTGTGACTGAGCGCGTACGTACAATCGTCTTTCGTTGTGAATAGATTGTCGTACGGTGTCCAGTGAAACGTTTACTGTGTGTACATGGGGAGCTTCCCGACGTTAGACCATCTCTGGAAATGACCCAAAGCGGATTATCCTTGGAGCAGCCAACGTGACGATGGTGACGTATGTGTTGGATGGGACACACAGCTTGACAATCAATAGTGACTGAACATACAGATTACGGGAGATTGAATCGGGTCCGCAGTAGCTTGCGAGCAATGATTGTGGCTTGATGCAAGGCCACAATCTTGAGAAGGAATACAATACTCCCGGCGCGATGTATCTGCGCCCGACTGCCTCCATATCTGCGGCACCCGTGCGCTGCATGGCCGGCCTTCCAGTATTCGCAGCTTGAGCTTCGATTATCATATCCATCAAATAAAGCATGCTGTCAGCAGGGAAACACTTCTGTTCGGCCGAGAGGACCAAGAACCCCGATGCCAGCCGGACGGAGAGCGCACAACTGCACGTGGTGTCCGGTGTGAGTAGCTGCTATGCAGTGAAGGACGCCAGACTGTCGGACACACCACGGTTTCAGAACACGCATGACTATATTAAGTATCTAGTCGAGAATGAGAACTGAAAGCAAGACAGTCGCCCGGACACCTTCTGATGCAGACATGAAAATAGGAGTGGCTCCTTCGCTCCACTAATAGCTAGCCAGACATCAGGAACTAATGGTTGACGAACTGAATCCCTACAGAGTGGTAAAAGCAATAAGTCAGTGCGCCGGGGAGTAATGGATGTGGCTTCCGGTAACAAGTTGTTACAGTAGCATCAACTTGAGGAAGCGGTCTGTTTAGCTCATCATATCAGGTACCCTAATTATGACCCACACCAGTTGTTCGCGAACCACTAGGCAGGCACCGCTACATTGTTGGCCATCGCCTAGAGTTAGATCAACTTAATACCGACCTAAAGTCAGTAGGCTGGTGCGACGGGTTCGTATCAGTGGCGTCACTGGCATCACTAACACTCGATATATGACAATTCCATGGATTGCAATCAAACCCATCGAAAACAGTAAAGTGCGTCCCTTCGATAAGAGACGCACGCCATGGCGGACACTCCTGCGTAGCTAGAAGTACGACTACGAGCTTCACGTACCTGGAGCGTAATCCATATCATGCCATGCGTACTTTTGTCGTGTCCCGCCACAGGTTGCGTCTCTTGTCACAGGGATGCACGTTACTGTGAACTAAGCCAAAAGCTGGCTATGATCCTTGCTCACTACAAAGCAGAGTTGGTGATAGTGACACCTATCACACGGTGTTGGCTTGGTCACCTTGGGTCTCACTCCTCTACCTACACTCATGCATACTCTGGATCGGAACAGACACACTCTTAGCCATTTAGCCCTTCCCAGCCCTTATCTTCCATACTCGATTCGTAGTCATGGTTCAGGGTGTGTGCAACCGCTTGAACAAGTAGGCTGCTCTGCATATCGTTACGGACGGGACTACCACTGTCTATTGGCTAGACATAGTTGTCTTAGATACATAGTGCCACTCTTTCTTTTCAATCATACTGTATACAAGCTGTATAGCTTATGACAAGCCTAGCTATCTTCTAGACGACTTCTCCAGCTTCCCTCTGTGCTCTCGCGTTGATCTTTTACCGTACAATCCTGCTCGCTATGCCGACTTGAACAAGCCGCTACAGCTTTTAGGCTCTGGGCCTTCCTAAATTTTTATTGTTGTGACGCCTTATGTCTTCCCCTACTAGTCTTCATCCCCTACCGCCCTCTCTTCACCATCTCGATCGAGTCGCTCGATATCCCACGAGTCACACTTGTCCGTACCATCTGGCAGCTTCTTTCCAACTTTTGTGCTCTCAATGTACTGAAGTACGTCTATCGTGGCAACTCGTTCAAACAGAGTTTCTAAGTCTCTCCGGTCTCGTCTTTCGGTGATCATGATGTTTTTGGCTCTCAGCCTCTGGAGCATTGTTTCTCGCTCTCTCTGCCACTTCCCATAGTGCCACTCTTTTTCAAGCCGCTTTGTGCCTCATTTACAAGACACGTCTCTAGGGGCTTGCGGCTACTTGGCCTAGATCCCCGCCCGCTATGCAGCAATTCATGGCCAATGAAGTTCAGTTTTGCGAACGTATGGAAAGTAGTGATCTGGTGGGCCGGGGAGACATGGGTGCAGCTTCCGGTCACGCGTTCGTGGCGTCAAACTTGTAGGAACAGATAGTCGAGCTCCTTGGAACATGCGCTTCGACCACGCTTCGATCAGCTGACGTTCCATCTAGGCTCGCTTCCACGAGTTGACCAGTCAGACACCGGCCCATCGTTCGCCTCCACCTGCTAGACCTGATGGAGTGTACAGAAACGTTGCAATCTAACTCGGCACACAAAAGTAGTGCGAGCCAAGGTATGAACTTGCTACAAACAAGGGGCTCTACAGGCTATCCATTGATGATACCTACGCCTATCACATGGGGCAGGCTCAGTCGCGTCGGGTCCCTTTCATCCACTTACGCTCCTGCATACTGTACTCTGGACAAACACATTCTTGGCCCCTGAGCCTCGCTTGGCCCTTGTTGCCTGGCATAATATCATGACCATGACCCTTTACCTGCCGTATCGTGTGGCGCTTCCGGATCAGCTCCCCATGCGAGTTTTGGTTAAGTGGCAAAGGTACAAACGAGTTACTGCAGCCAGTCGGAAGTGATTCGAGGCTGCCGCCTTGCATGCAATGCGACAGGATAGTCGGACAGCACGAGGCACAGATACTGAAGCCCTCTAAGCGAGGAGCAGTCGTGTACTCTGTCGCTCTCGAGTGAACCTTGTATTGAAGATATATTTAGGGCTATAAGTACCTGTTCACCAACTCAGCATCACCGCCAGCCAACACCATCCCAGACCCAACATCAGTACTACTTAACAATCACTTGTCGAAGAAAGCTCTTTACTCATTCAGAATCTTGAGAACCGATAAGGTACTTCCACGTCGATATCATACTCGATAGATCTCAAATGAAAGCTGACACAAAAAGACTCCAGTCGATCATCCACAGCAACAACCATCGAATATCACCATGGCCGCCTCGAATACTCCTGAGCCTGTTCTGAACGAAAACTGCTCCAAGTGTGGCAAAGGCAACATATCCGGAAGAGTCAAGTGTGAGGGTTGCGGAGCACAACTCGCAGGCGGCCGTTGATCGGACACAGTGGGGTGATACTGTTTCTCGTCTAGAGGAGACGTGGCAGCAATGAATGAAGGAAAGAGAGGCGAGTAGTGGTATTCTGTCGTTATCAATGGCTTCAAGATGAATTCTTTTGCCCAGAAGGCACAACCAGGAAACCAGTTTGGAGCCAGAAAGCTGTCCAGTGCACTGAGGAAGTCGTTTGATAGATGTGACGTGGACTCCACCGGTTGTTTTAGTGCTCCACTTATCCTTCAATAACGCTGATGTCCCAAAAAAAAACACGTGATGAACGGGAAGTCCGCTGCCGCACAGTGTCACACCTGGATAGCTTCGCGAGGCACGTTTCGCAAGCGTAGCTGTTTGTATGCGGGACGCACCCTTCCCCAACAGATACCAATTATAAGTGCGATCAATTTGTAGACGATGATCCTTGTCTAGTGACCACCCTCCCGTATATGCAAAGCCAAGGCATTTATCACATGCCGTGTCATCATTTCACTGTCTCAACCAGTTACGGGCCGCAAATTCTTGGCCGCTTGACAAGTTGAATTTTGCGAAAGAGTGCACTCTAGTCGTTTCCAGTTATCAACAATACACTCTTACTTAAAGGAAAGAACATATTCATTCACTCCAACGTGTCATTTCAGACATGTTTCCACGCCCTGCATATGATTTCTTGCAGACGATCGATAACGGCCATTGGTGGCTAGGCGACCAGCACATCCTCTCACGAACAACGAACCCATGTGAGGGCGCCTGGAGTGACGGCGAAGGATCATTCTATCACATTACCGGAGCGACTAGAGTGGCCCAATCGCGGAAGCCTCAGACTCACTTTCCAATCGTCCATGAGGCTGGCCTAAACTCCTCACATGTCATCTGGAAGATAGGAGATGCTTTCCTAAAGCTCGTGATCCCACATTCACCTATGATAACACAAGAGCACGACACGCTCAACGCTATCAAAGCCATCCTACCCAACGGTGTCACCATACCACAAGTTCTTCTACATGGCGAATGGGGCGGAAGATACTTTCTCGTTCTGAAAAAGGTCCCTGGGCTGACTCTACACGAGGCTTGGCCACACATGAGTTCGGATCTCAAGTCCCAATGCGTCCAGCGTGTTACGGAACTATGTCTCAACCTTGCAAGAACTACTGGGCAAAAAATGAGTGGCATCAATGAACGTCATCTTCCTGAGTTCTATCTTCTCAAAGACGGCAAGGATACCAATTTCGCACCCTCAAAGCTCGAAGAAAACTCTCGCGAGATTGGGATGGATTGCTCTACTTTGTGTTTCTATCATTGCGATCTGGGTCCAGGGAATGTTTTAGTGGACCTCAACACAAAGGAAATATCAGTCATTGATTGGGAATGTGCAGGATATGTCCCACAAGCTTGGATCAGGACGAAATTTCTTGTTTGTTCTTCTATGAACCTGGAACCACCAACAGATTCTGCGGAACCTCACTCGAGGGAGGAATGGAGACATTCGATGCAGATGAGTTTGGGAAAACATGGGTTTGCTGATGCATCGAAATCCTGGCAGACATGGATGTTTCCAGCAGAATGATCATCACAACTGATGGATGTTCAAGTCAGCTTTCAGAACACGTTCCAGCAGCCACATATCTCGGGTGGAAGTGTTCCTTGTGTGTTCCAAGGGTGTCAGAAGAAATTCCTGTTTGTTTGTTCCATTAACGTCTATTTGAGTCGAAGACTATGTAAGACGGGTAGCTAGCTACCACCTTGTTTTCCTTGCCTGTTCTTTGTGTCCTTCGATGATGGGAGTTGATCTCCTACCCACCAGGCTTGTTTGTTTGTTTGTTTGATTCGCAAGGAATTATATGAACAAATATAGCTCTTCGGGCCTAGAAAAAGGGCAAGAGGTAGCAAATAAGGATTAAAACGTCATCCTCCTCCGCGAAGACGTGCATACTCAGTAGGATTGGATGTGCTTCAGCTTTGTTCCCGAGCTCATAGACGAACTTTTGTCTTGCCTACTCACTCAAGAAAGCAAGCAGCTACCCGCCTCGCGACAGGGATGGCACTGCCATGGTGTTCATGCTGTGCTCTTGCCAAGGGACTAGGATTGAGCTTTGTCCAGACCAACGTGAAAAGCTGAGATGAACATGTTTGCCAGGGTCTACAGTCGCGTCATGCGGTGCAGGTTTTCGAATTCTAGGCGGTTGAGATGTTCTTCCGATAGTGCTGCGTTTGAGCTAGGCCGTCTAGACTTGTATTTAGCGTGCGGTGCTGTGGCGCTAGCCGTGCGGCTGGAAGATGGGATGCAATCCCCGTCGTCAAGTCCAAAGAGATCCTTTCCTCTGCATCACTGCCACCCAGCTACATAGAACATGTGCACGATGGCGGTAATGTGGTTTGATTGGTGCGGTGCTCGTGATGGCGGCTCAGCACGTGTGAGCTTCAGGTAAAAGATGGGTGCTTTCTATCTTCCAAAGACACATCTGCGAAGCAGCGAAGTCGAACTTTCGCGCACTATTTTCGCATGCAATACTCATTTGTCTCTTGTGAATATTCGATAAGATTCCCTTAAAGTTATGACGTTTCAGTGCACAGGGTGTTCTGTCAAGTCTTACGATAAGCACTGGAAGCTGGAAAGACATCGGAGGGAGTCAATTCCATGCTTCAAGCATTTCTTTCCCGGCGAACCACTACCAATCCGATTCAAGTGCTCCGAGTGCGATAAGTTTGGTCCCGAGGGCTCGGGGCGAAAAGCAGACGTCAAGAGACATCTTCGGCTCATTCATCGCATGGACCCCGAAGAAGACGCTTCAAGTGTTATATCCACTCGCCCTACTCGCCCTACGAACACCTTCAGCCAAGCTTCCACACAAGTCGACACCGCCGCCGCACAGGGTTTTCAGCAAACTGCAAGTTCATTTGCGCATCAGGACCAAACTCTCCAGACAGCCATGACGATTGTTACGCCGAACAACAGCGTAGTGGACGACCCACGATCCCGAGTCAATACCCTCCAACAGAGCGAACCTCTTCAAAACGACGGAGCAGCCGTTGTGCCGATCGGCCTCATTCTGTCCGGGATCGGGCGGTCTATCGACCTCCGTCGAGTAATGGAGTCGGACGCACGCAGACTACCTCCGAGCGAGCATTGTATTGGAAACGTCGAGTACAGTGGGACTCTTCGTTGCAGGATTGCTGATATCATCAACTAAAAGTCATTGCGAGACGAGAGACACTTCCGCTGATCATCATTCCACGACACGAATTCCACATGCATGTATACATGCCGCGTATCTTCCAGTTGGCCGTGGATCATCATATCACATCAACCTTGACCCTAGTGGAGTCGAATAGCCATATTGCAGGCTGCACTCTGGTGCATCTGATCAAAAAGCGGTGGTGGTCGGAAGAGCCTTCGATTCTACGGACTGATTTTGCGGCAAAGCGAAATCGAATCACGACACTCCGCCAGAGAGGCGAAGATACCACGCAAGCAAGAGAGATTGCTAGCGTAGCACGAAGAACGTACCTCGACGAGATCGACAGTGCCCAAGCAACGGCGTTGGCACAGTGGTGTCAATAATCAATCAAAGGAAGGCTGAGGTCCTGGCCTCGATTGATTGAACATTAGTGGGAATTGCCTTGATTGATTAACATATTCAAGGCTCCCCTCGCCTTACCTTGAGCCTTAGTCTTGGCACCATGTTCATGCCAAGACCGTAGTATGTAGCCATTAGGATGTTGTGAGGTTAGTGAGGTCGTCAAATCGCAATCGCAATCGCAATCTACTTCTCAATGTTGGTGCCAAGCAGGCCTTGGAGTGTTCAACTCTACATCTCAATCTACTTCTCGATCTATCTGTGTTAGCGGTGGAGCTATAGGTAGGTCATCGCCTTCGGCCTCGTCAATTGAAGTTGCGATCACTGCTGTATTGAATAGGTCTTGAGGCGAAGCGTTTCAAAAAGGGTAAAAACGCGACGCTACCGGAAATGTGCGCCCAGTAGGTTGATGTGTGCATTTGCACATATTTCAGTCACCATCATCGACTATGCTCATTATCTTCCAGGTCCTTCTTACCAGATCATGGAACTTACGACTTCGTGCGTACTCTCCTTTTCAAGACTCCGAAACTTGCTTATGCATACTATGCTTATACGCCACTGTTCGGCCTTGTGATCGTATCGCAAGTAGCACCCTTTTTGACAAAACATTCTTTGACATTGTTACGTATGGATCAATGACACAATTCAGATCCACTTTGAAGATTGAATAATAGCGGAGTGGACGAGAGGACGAAAGAAAGAGCGAGCAAGTTCTCTGATTCAAGTGGATCTGGAATCCAGACGGCCCATGTGGATTCCCATGAACCCTAAGCCCTAGTCTCCGCCTTCTTCTTCGCCTTCTTCTCCGCCTTCTTCTTCGCCTTCTTCTCCGCCTTCTTCTTCGCCTTCTTCTTCGCCTTCTTCTTCGCCTTCCCCTTTGCCTTCTTCCCGACCTTCTTGTTCTTCTTGAGCAGTGTGGTGTCCAAAATCGATTGATTCGTGATCCCCGTCACACCTAGATCCCCACTGTTGTCACAATAGATCTGACTCATCGGCTGCTTACCAGCCGTGTCGCCTTGTACCTTGCGTAGCGTCTGAACTGTAGCCAATATCGGGTTTTGCTTTGTGCTTGTACCTCGAGCCTTCCTTAAGCTTGCTGTGTGCAGAGCTTGCTGGAGATTCTTCGTACTGTCTTCCGTGCCACCAAGTAGGCGCATCTCCTTATTCGAACCATCCTTCCCGCTAATCTCCGATGCCTTGATAACTTCTTGCATATGCTGCGGCTTGCATCGTAATCCTTTCTTTTGCTCTTCCGCAGTCTGGGGCATACTGAGGCTTGACTCAACATCGGGATGGTGACGATATGGCGTCTGTGAAGGCGTACTTGATGCACGATTTGGGTGATTTTTTGGTGCCTGGTGAGTTTCGGCAGAATTTGCCCATCTCTTCTTTTCTCCTTTCTGCTTCCTCCCCCTCTTCTTCTTAGTCGTATCGCTACAAGAGCCTGTCGACAGTGGAGGTGGCACCATGAATTTTAGAACAGTGGTGCCGTGTGATCCTAGCCATTCACGAGTTTGATCTTCTGGCCAAACCTCATACTCGGTGGCCGTAGACCCTATCAGAAGATGTACTTTGTGAATTCTTAGAGTCCGACTCGAGCCGCCCATAGATCCTTTCAACACTGGCTCTTCTATCACGCTGAATGTCGATTTCGGTCGGAGGCGTCACGCCTCAGAAGGAGGTAGGGTCAAAACTCTGACGACTCCGCACGTACAGGCGTACCGGGAGAAAATACCAGATGCGCCTTTGACGTATGTGCTCCATTTCAGATAATCCATTCTACTTTTCGGACACTGCGGATTTGCGACATCCATCAGAGGGCCCGTGGCAGAGGTGAGTGTCAGCATGCCGTGGTCGTCTGCCCATTGCCGAGCCCATTCTCTGGGGATACCAGTCCAGAACAATAACCTATCAAAGCTGTGCGATAGTTTCTCGAACTGATCGATAATCTGCTCGGCTTCTTCTCGAGTAAGATACTCCAAGTCATCGTTACTGAGCAATAGAAACTCGTTGGTCTGGGCGTCCAATGTAGTCGACTCTACGTAGGTGGAGGTCTCACTTGGGACCCGGCTGCAGCTCCATGGATCACAACCCCGAGACCATGGTACTAGCCAGGCGATGAAGCGCGTAAAAGAGAAGAGTGGCAAGCATCTTGGTCTGGTAGATGCCATGTCTGGTGATACTCTTTCTTTGCATAGCCATTCGTTTTGGTCCTTGGACATAGCAAGTAAGGCAGCTGAACAAGAGATCATGCATTGACGGACGGCGCGGACGGGTATGCACCACAGCTTTAGTACAGCTCGCCGAGTACCGGGAATTAAAGACAGGAGGGATGATCGGGTCGATCGGTCAAATCGTCTTGCAAAAGCAGTCCGCGTTGCTCACGCAACCAGGATTGTATCAATATGGATTCTATTCAATTCCATGTGCTCCAATAGAATACATCTAGCTGTTAAGCTACCAAGGTACACAGCTGTGTTGACTTCTTACTTGAGCAAACAACCACAGCGTGCTTCTTACCAATAATGGTGGTGAGGGGTAAATCTGAGGATACTGGCGCAAACAACATTATAAATTTCAGCGCTTGCCCACAAGCCAAATCCAATATCGGGCTGCCTGATGGCGAAAGAATATGTGTATCCTTTTCTAGCTCATGTCGACCTTATTTACGTGATGTCTTTTTGAAGTGAATTGGGGTGGCGCGTCAATGTGGACCCTGCCGCAGCTGGCTCGTCCAGCTTCAACGCTACAGACACCCGCACGATGGCCCGAGTTTTGTGCTTAGTAAGCCGGTGGTCCTCCTTGACGCGCCCGATCAGACACATTCCATACTGGTCTAGACACACCCTATCATGGTGGCGAGACACGATTCCATGGGTTAGTTACCATGATTCGATGACACCTTGGTCATGTGTGTCTTTGACTTTTTTTTCATGATCTTCTTCTGGGTTCAGATGAATCTTCGCAAGGCTTAGGCCAGCGCGGCTACAAGTTAAGTCAAATTGCTACCCTGGGAAAAGTTGCCCTCAAACTCATCATTACATAAATGCAACCCAGATCATGACCGGCACACCCTCAGCAAGCGGTGTTGTTATGAAAGGATCTACAGACGATGTGGCTAGAAGACTACGTTTAGTGTCTCTGGAGGCAAACCCAACGGACAAGGACTTTGTCGAGAAGATCAGAAACGCCGACGCTATCAACAGTCTGCGGTGGCACCCTGATGGCAAGGTTATCCTCCCAAGCGAATTGAGGAATGTCTCCCTCAGCCTCTATCATATCCAAGGCAGCTACTGGGAAGCGAGACTCATCGATTCTCATCCTAGCGACTCGTCTGCCGCTCTGCCCATCCGACGGCATGGTACTTGGAATAAAGAGACTCGCCTTACCCTCTACAAGAGTACTACCTTCTTTCCCAGCTTATTATTCGGTTCCTTGCAACGTTATCTCGTCTCAGCTTCTCACGGTCTCGTGGCAAGATGCCTTGACTTACGTTGATGCCTACTGTTCGACGCGTGCAACCAAAACCGCGCGCCAAGACGCTTTCGTCCTCAACCTCCAAACTATGGATACGTCGACTGGTTTCCCGTCGTGTAATGACCTGCAGGGTCACTCGCCTCCATGCGCGAAGGGCCTCTGGCCTTGGCGCTCCCCAGACGTCGCGCATACACAAGTCACGTGTTGATGCGCGACAACCGCGAGAAGAGTGAGGCTTGCGAGCCTCGCACATCTCTCTAGTATCGCTCGATACTTTCCTTAGATAGGAGCCTCGTGCTCAACTCATGTATCGAAGTCAGTGATTACAACGAACCGTACTCATTGTGCTCACCACTTCTTCCCTCGCCTCAGTCGACTCTTGGTTTAACTCTAGCTAAACCCAGCGGCATTCCACCTCCGTTAAACGTCGTTGGAGAGGGTAACGCCGCGAAAGATAGTGTGCTTGTAGTGGAACCACGGCGGGCTTGGGACAGCTATCCCGAACCGCGTCGCAGTCAGCTTCAAAGCCTTGACCGCGTGGCTCCGCTTACTCCCGAGACACAGCAAGACATGTTGTTCATGGATTGAACGCAGTAATTCGCCTGCAACCCTCCAGCGCCTGCGTTGAACATCATACTGCCGTCTTTTACGCACCTCCATCTCACGTCTCAGGGTGCCAAAGTGAGCATTGTGCAATTCTGCATAGTACTCAGGATGATGGACGCTGTTACAGGTATCGAAACTGTCGTCAATACTGTCAAGCTCCTGCTAGAGACGGGTCGATTCTCGGATCTAACGCTTGTCTGTCAAAACAAGCGATTCTTAGTGCAGCGGGGAATCGTTTGCTCAAGGTCTCCAGTCTGGGCTGCTGCTACAAAAAGCAAGTTCAAGGTAAGAATGACCCCTTGGAATACATCGATCAATACTCATATCATGTATAGGAAGCTGAGACTAACGAGATTACAGTGGACATCGTCAATGCGTCTGTCTTACAACTTGCGCTCACGTATTTGTACACTGGCGACTACGACGACGCGGAGTCTGCTATCGCACAAGCTTTGTTAGAGAGTGAGAAAAAACATCCTAAGTCTGACAGTGAAGACGTTGAAGACAAGGTGAATCGCTTGCATATGAATGGTCTGTCCTCTGGAGGTCTCGAAGATGACGATGACCAATCTGGGGGTACGAGCACGTCTGCGGTATCCTAGGAAGCGGAAGCCATGCTGATAGACTCTGGAGATCTCTCTGGACACGGACGCCTGGACTCAACGTGTGAGATCACATGCCGTTGTGGTAATCATGATCTCAAGCTGGCAGTGGAGGCGACTAAGGCTACCTGTAGTAAGGGCAGGCTTGAGACGAACACACTCGTGTACATCCTTGCAGACTATATCCAAGTCCCTGAACTAGAAGCCTTGGCAGTAAGAAAGTTCGCAGCTACGCTCGAGGGCGACTGCCAGGATGGTCTTGGTGACGTGTGCCATCTAGTGTACAGATCTGCACCGTCAACCGCGTTGGAGCTGCGTTCATGTCTTGCCAGTTCGATCGCGAGCAGTGGGAGGGAACTCATCAACGATACGGCCTTCATGGATGCTGCCCTTACTGTACCTGAGCTACTACGAGACTGTTTCTCATGTATCGTTCGCCAACATCGCACAACATCCGACGAAAGGGACGCTGCAGTCGCCATGCGTGTAGAGGCGGAAGATTCTGCAAAGGAAGCAAACGAGGGAGGTCAACAAGACAAGCAAAAAATCATCACGCAGGTGAATCAGGCCCGCCGATGCAGACACTTTTCGCTCGAAATCAACGTTCGCTTTGAGCGCGAGGGATCATGCTTTGGAAGATCAGATTACTTATTCCGTTGTACATGTCGAACCAAATACTAAGTTCAGTAAAGAAAGTATTACCGCCGCTGGAGCCATGTGGTTCCAGTCGAACCTGCCAGAGTCAGCCATCGCAGCCCTCATTGCACTTTGAGAGTGGCAAAACGTATATGGCATGAAGACGGTATGACAGGAGTTAGGACTTTTATGCCACCAATATCAAGGACCAATGCGTCCAACGCGACTAATTAGAGGTGTTGAATCTCCCTCTCTGTCTCTCTGTAACGAGTGACCCGGGTGAGTGAAAATCAAAGCCTTGCTCGCACAAATTTTCAATCTGAAATAGTGTTCCCTTACAATTCAACCGGTTCATTCACGCGTTGAAGCGTCGATGTCACTTCGCAGTCCTGCACTCCAGCGTTGAAGCTGCCTCCCCATGTCAAGAAGACATCGCATCTCAAAAGCCTGCTAACCGTCAGCCGCGTGCCCTTTCCGTGCATTAACAATGCAGGACGGTCAACACGGCTCCCTACCTCGTTCTGGACCAATTCCATCGCGTACTCGTCCCTGGAGGCCTCTACGACACCCTACCCAAAAGTCCTATAGCAGTCACTCAGTGACATCGTTACCCGCAGGCTCGTCTCGAGAGCTTGGCATGGGACCCCCAGGGAGGGCTTACGTAGAGATCTCCGGGGCCGAGTACGCATGGAATTGAATTCCCGCCGAAATATGGAGCCTAAATTTGAAAAATCGTTGAGATTGCGATCTTCGAGGAGGAGAACTTGCCTGCTTCCGCATCGTTGCTTGGCACCACGCTGAATGCCACAAGGGCTGCCATCACAGCGTCGAGATCATTCCCAGAGTCAATGTAGATGGCTCCTAGTACTGCTTCCACAGCCGTCGCCAAAGTCTTCGTAGAGTTGAAAGCGCTGGGTCGAGACAGGCCACCTGAAATATGAATATAGTCGACCAGGCCACGGTGTCTTGCAGCGTTCGCAAAGCTATTATCGCTCAACAAGGTCAAGGTTCCGTCGGCGATGACTTTTCAGCTGTCAGTTTTGTCAATTTACAGCATTCGGCAAACGAACCTCGAAAAGCTCCGGTAGGGTACCACGCTGCTGTGACCGCCGCGCCAGCCATCTTGTCTCCGAGAAGAGCGAGACGGCGATTGCTCTCCCTAAAGAAGTCGCCGCTGGCGTCCAGAGCTTCCGCAAGTATACTCAGCGAGTTGAAGCTGTAGCCAAACTCGCCCTCCACATACGTACGGGCCCCAGGCTTTAAGCTGTCGGTCCTTCTCTCTGCAGCGGTCATGAGGGGATCTTTGGTGTGGTTAGGATAGATTTATGTTTGGAGGAACAACGTTGGAGATCGTGGTGTTGTGCGGGAATAGGACGAAAGGTGGATCGGGGGTCACAAAACCCCACATAAGCCAGAAGCGGATATGAGCTTGAGATACCTTGCCAGGGAGCTCAGCCCTTGTCATGATCTTGCCGTCATTAGACGTATCCTCAACCACCATACGACTCAGACAGTTACACTCTTCGTCGCCGGTAGGATATCATTAGCCAGTGCTTGTAATTGTCCGCGGAGTGGCACAGGCTCTTGCGCTGAATTGAGGGCGTTTCGAATGACACCCACCTACTCATGACCGCGCTTGCGAGACGTCCCGAAGCCTCAAGACGTCAGTTAGAATTCGGGACCCCTCGCGAGCTTAGGTTTAGCAGTCGCCGCGCAATACCACCCGCCCCGGTTTGCGACTCTGTGGTGCGATGCATGTTTAGTCGCACTCCACCACACTTTTGCGACATTCACGGTGCGTTTCAAAATCACCCCAGACAGCTCACGCGTGGTAGTGCTAGACGGACAGCCACTGGGATGTGGACTCCGTAAAAGAACAGCTCATCAAAACGCATTGGACGACGAGAGTCACCAGGACGCATCCGGACACCAGAGTCCACCTAAGAGACCCAAACGGACACCTGCCTTTACGCACGCGCGTCCGCCATCTTTAAGAGGCTCTGTCAGAAAGAGAACGAACAAGGAACTAGGACAAAGGCACACTCGAAAAGACAAAGGCAAAGAATGGTCTGCGGAGGCTATACTCAAGGAAAGCGGTTCGCAGTACCTCATAGAGTATGAGCCTGTAGAAGAGGGTGCGCAATGTGAGATATCGCATTGTAGGAGGAGCGTAAGATTGGAAGTGCCCTGGAGGATAATAATGCTGAGCGTAACGAGCCGAAGCATTGCGGACGAAATACCCAGCCCTCTGCAGACAGCGTGACCTCGAAGCAGCCGCGGAGCAAAGTGGCCCTGACTCCTCAGCAGGCAGTCTGCAAACGCTAACAGTCTACATCGGCAACCGCCACTCGGTCGTGCCAGCGCGAGCAAATGACCTAGCCCAAAACCAGCACGAGTGGACGTTCTTCGTTCGCCCTTCGCGCACAGACATTATCGAAGAAGTTCAGATCCACTTGCACCCTACTTTCAGACAGAACCATATCGTGAAGCGCCGGGCGCCGTATGAGGTTTCGCGGCTGGGGTGGGGGCATTTTGTCATCGATACGACGGTTGTGCTGAAGAATGGGTGGACCTGGGTTTCGGAGGATACTTTTGATGCGCCTGAGGATGGGGCGAGGAAGGGGGCGTTGCCGTTGGAGTGGACGTTGGATTTCGAGGGGTTTGGGGGGAGGGGGAGTATGGGGAGGTGTAGGCTGAAGGTTAGGGATGAGAGGGGGGAGAGGGGGGGGAGGAGGAGGAGGGTGGTGGGACAGGTGGGATGAGAGGAGAGGGATTTGACCTTGATATGAGCCAACGGATGAGCGGCCTCTTGCTGCATGCTTTCCTTTGCCCATTTTACATGTTTTCGATGTCTACTAAGTTATCGTGCAACATGCCTAGTGCTTTGTTGTCATCTTTCGTTCGTTCGTAATTCATAAATAAGAAGATCATGTTCAATAGTATAGCACTTTAGGGGATAACGGAAGGCGCAGTTAACAATGTAGTGGGATGAAGGGATGATCAATTGTCTATGCATGTTGGTGGTGAGGCATTGCTATCTATATTGACCTCACCGTTGACCTGCCTCAGGCATCAACTTCCAACAGTTCAAACATCCCCGCGGCTAAGCTCGCAGCCTTGCAAGAACCTGAACTATGTTTGTGGCCACCGTGCTAGCCATCTCCTCATCGCCACTCGTCCCAAAGCTGCAGTTCAGGCAAGTATCTACAATCTTGCTGAACATGGCACCGGTGATCGGGGGCAGAAACTCTACTGAGTCCATGCAAACCTTGCTGATGCCTTCAAGGTCTTGTCGCGATTTCACGGCGATGTCTTGCTCCTCCAAGATGACCGGAACTAGCTTCCAATGCGCGATCTCCAGCATGAGTACGCCGAAGCTGTACCAGTCGAACGCCTTGCTAGCACCTTTCCGCGCGCCTGGGTGATAGTAATAGTCGAAAGCACCCTTGCCGGTAGGCCTCGTCTCGACAGAAACATCTTGATCTGGTCGCGCCACGTCAAATCCAGTGACGAATGGATTCGCGATGCTTGGATATGGAGTATCCTCGACGGCGTCGCCCTCGAAGAAGATTACGTTGTCACTTCGGAACGCTTTGTGCAGCCAGCTTGCACTGTGGAAGATGGACAGTGACTGTGCAAGCGCTGCTGCAAGTTTGAACTTGTCGCCCAGCGGTGGTTCCGTGCAAGTCGAAATGACGTGGTAGAGTGATACGGGTGCTTTGGCTGGGCACTCTTTCGGCACCGCATATACAAGACCAACCCATGTTTGGGTCACATTTCCGGAGGTTTCGTCGAGCTCGATGAAGCCTTGGTGTTGTGGAATACGCAAAGATGTATCGGTGATGGACGAAAGGATACCGCTGAGAGTGCACTGCCGATCCCGCACCATCTGCCGTGCGTTGTCACTCAACTCGTTCGAAATGGGTCTCCACTCAATCCATATGTTCCTGAAATTCCGGACGCCTAGAGACCTGCGGTGTTGGCTTAGACCCCGGGGCCGCGGCGTGATCTCCATGTCCCGAATCACTTGTGCCGCGGGCACTTTGGAAAGACCCTGTTGCATCAGCTTCAAGCTGGCTGCATGCCGCATGAGTACGCGGTCGCCCTCTTCGTCTTGCAGTTTCTTGATCGCTTCTTCGTCGGTCATTCCAGCAAGCATCTGCGAAGGAAGGACTGAGTTGAAGATTTGGGCGTCTCTCGGGTTGAACAGATCTGTGAGATCTCGGTTGTACTCGCGCAGTTGTCGCACGACCTCCCTCAGTCAGAACAGCGTCGTTAGCATCTGTTGTCGATGGATGCGCTGCCGTCACCGCAACATACACGATGTACTCTACAAAATTGTCCGTGTCGTTCTATGCCGAGACTCGGTGGAGCGTGTTTCTGTCGCAAGTTTATTGGGAACTGACATTCAGAGGCTCAGTGATTACACGACCGGACAGTCCAGGTGCGTAAGACTGTGTCCCATATTGAAGCTCACTTTGCTAAGATCATCTACATACAGGAAGTGCGAAGTGCCATCCGCTGGGTCTAAAATCGTCTACCATGAGATTAGGGCAACTCAACACACAAGATTCAAAGTTTGGGGTGACCCATACAGCGAGAGATCAAAGGAATTCCAGAAACTTTGGTTCGACATGGCTGTTGCTGAGTTACAGGGCTTTGACTGTATACTGGCACTGCCAACTCCCAAAATAACAGAATCCCGTGATCTGGCCGTCGGCCAAACGATGGCGAACGCTTTCTTGGCTCTGCTGATGTCCAAGCTGATCGACTATGCCAGACAGCTTGAAGAGAAGCATGAAGTCGTCGTCCGCCACTTATCCCGGATCGCGTTCCAGGTGGCGTTTTGTTATTACCACAGGCTTGGTACTTTGCCAGATGATGCGGAGGCGCTGAAGTGGCTACAAGTCTCTGCGATCGGCGGGAACGCCATCGCCCTGTCACATGTTTCAATCATTTGCGAATCGCCAACCTCATTAGGCTCTACAGGACAACAAGATCGGGTTGGAGAAGTCCTAGCTGCGACGGGAATCTTGCTTGCTGCAAGTCTGCAAAAAGATATGTCCATTAGCAGGAGCAGATCCTTGGAAGTTCTCAAAAAGACGTACCCCGACACTTACCTGCAAGTCATCAACGTCATTCAGTGGAAAGAGGTACCGCAGCACACTCCTACTTCAATTCGATTTGGAATCCAGAGTATCTCAGCCTGGCTTGATGCAGAATCAACTCAACTGAGCCGACCAACCATGCTGATGGCGCTTACACATGGAAACGCCCCATTGGCGCATACCTTACTTGACAGCGACGAAGATTTCGGCAGGACCGATGAGAACAGTTTCGGCTTGATGTACTACCTCATCTTTCTTGAGGACATCGACGCGGCTAGACTCGCATCTCGAATCTTTGAGAGAGGAGCAAAACTCGACCTTCCGTGTCGCTTGATAGGTGAAGATGCTATGGATGGTTCCGTCCTTTGCTGCGCGATCAGAGGAGGGCTGGTCAAACTCGCGATAGCGGTCTTAAACCTACACGAACAGCACGATGTCCCGATCGTCCATGACATGTGGGTATTGTCAATGGCCGTCATGATGCACGATCCACGCACTCTGTATGTCATGTGGACTCTTGCCGAACGAAAACCACGCTTATCGCCACATATCACTTGGCTCAGATCAGGGAAACAGCGAACTCGACAGATTCGGAGGATCGTTCCTATTCACGGGGAAATTTCCGAGACATGGAGTAGTGATGGAAGTCACGAAGACTTCGACTACGATGATCTTGTCATCACTGCCATGACGGATACACACCAGGTCGCCATTCTAAGAAGATCAAACAACATGCAGTATTCGAAGACAGCAAAATGGGTCACAGTGGTGCTCTTGCTCAATCTTCGTATTACTTTCCGCCATGTTCCAAATCTTGAGTCCGATCCAGTTACCAAGTATGCCTTGAAGCAAGATGATCACGCGGTGTTGACACTTCTAATGTCAGCTACTGAATATTCCGGGGAGTGCCTCGATGTGTTCCTCCTGCTGACGATTGCGTCCCATGCTCCAATGTGCTTTCACGCAATTCTCCAATTCATCGCTGACAAGCCGGCCCTTCTCTTTGCGCTAAGTCCAACCCACACGAGATTGACTGCGCTCCAAGTTGCAGTCAGAAATGAGGATCCTCGCTATACGCACCAGTTGCTTCACCATGGTGCCAATCCGACACACGAGTACCGCCGTCCGGAATCTGGTGTTCTATGGTCAGCTCTCGCGCGAGCTCTTACCAGTGGCAGAGTTGATAACGCTGAAGCCCTTTACGCGCATTACACTGTGCAACAGCGCAAGGATTTGTGGCGTGCACAGCGTGATGGTGTAACTTTTGTCGCACTGATTCTAGCCGAGTGGAAACTGACGCGGAATCCTTCGCTGTTCGAGTCATTGAGATGGGTTGCGTCGAAAGATTCGAAGCGTGGAGCTTACTTCTATACCGCCGACAACTCGAACAAGTCATTCCCGGCTTGGAATCTCCTTTTACGTACACCCATGGCGCTCCGTCAATCCGATCGCTTACTGGATAAGAGGATGATGATGCTGCTGATTGAGATGTTCCCGATGCGCAGTAACAGGCTCGAGGAAGGCGTCGCCCCAATCCACTGGGCTGCTCTGTTTGGTCAGCTTGAGATAGTCGAGGCTCTCGTGTCGGACGGTGCAGATGTTTGTCTTGAGACTGGTCCCGAGTTTGCCATGCCTGGGAAGACTGCATTCGACTTTTGTGTTGACAGAGTCAATCATGCGCCGCCAAAGATCAAGCAGGCTGGGGGTATGGCGGTGAACTTGTGGTCACTCCGAATCAAAGCCTTGATGAGCTACCTGCTCCGTGAGGGCGCTACCAACGGTTCCAAATGCTCTGTCAACCAGATGACTACCTTGCAGTCGATGTCTTTGGATAATGTCCACGCCGCGGATATAACAACAGGATCGAGTACAGTTGTGGATCTCGACTGGCCATCTCCTCTCCCACATGATCGTTTCTCCGCCGACTCCCACGAATCTATCAAAGCCGTTGTCCGCCTACCAGACATGAGCCAAGTATCCGTGGATCGAGCGCCAGCCATGGGATTGCACTCCAGTCTTTCCAAGAAGCTTGAGAAGCCCTCGAACGCACTGCGTGCTTGGCTCAAGTCAGAGGGAGATCGTCACCGTTACCGTCGAAGATCTGGCGGATGTAAATGGCCTGACGACGTCGAAGGAAGTCTCGACGCGCACCTGGGAACTGCGTTCAAAGTGCGAGGAGACGAATACGAGTATCCCGAGCTATATCTTCCCGGTGAAGGGCGTGATTACGTCGTCAGATTGGTCAATGACATTGGCAACCCAAAGAACCTGAAATATCTAAGAGAAACAGAGGCAATGCTACGCCAAATGTGGTTTGCGCCGACCGAAAGCGGTGAGCGATGGGCAGATTGGAGATTTGTAGGACGTTCTTGATACGCCGCAATTGCCGCAGACACGTTCTTTGCATTGCGAGTTCTTGGAGCGAGGCTTGTGAGATTTCTGCTTTCGGTACCAGGGAATGCGTTCCTTGGGCAGCAAAGAGCCAGATCGATCTTTCGTTAGCGTTCATGGGATTAGAGTAGTTTTCATTCTGCGAGATTAATCGGTGCTAGGTTTGTACCACATATCTCGTTCTCTTCACGAGATGCTCACAGTGAGCTGGTCCCCATTCAAGCCATCGCTCAACCCAGACACACGAACCATCCCATCACCTGCCGTGCCTCCCACTATGGTCAAAGCCTTTCCGCTAAAAGCCTTGCGACTCGCGCTCGGAAACGCAACCAGATCTGCCGGGTCACCATTTTCGGTGGCAACAATCTGCCCAGCTCCGAACACAGAGAATTCGATCATGTTGTCGGCAGTGGGAACAATCAAACCTTCAGCATCCACCACATCCGCAGTAATGTACAAGAGATCCCTTCCGTCGCCAGAAATGGATTTGCGGTCAGCTGTAAGTCTCACAGCAGCCGCAGGTCCCGTTGTGCGGACAGAAGCATTCGCCCACGAGCTTCCATCTTTGTACGCAACGACACGCAGCTCGCCGGGTTCGTAGACGACATCGTCCCAGCGCAGACGGTACTCAAATGGCTGCTTGCGTTGCTTTCCCAAAGACTCGCCATTGAGGAATAGCTCGGCCTCATCGCCGGAAGTGAAGACATGCACAGGCGTGATTTCGCCTACTCGCTCGGGCCAGTTCCAGTGCGGCAAAATGTGGGCCATTGTCAAGTCTGGTCGCCATCGGGCTTGGTATAGGTAGAAACGGTCTTTCTTAAATCCAGCGAGGTCGACGATGCCGCTGTATGAGCTTCTCGAAGTGTAGTACGGCGTCGGCTCACCAATGTAGTCGAAGCCCGTCCACACGAATTCTCCGCCAACGTAGGGATTGCGATCTTGGGTTGCGAACACTTTGTCTGGCGACGATCCGAAGTTGGCGGAATACAGTTCGTACGCACTCACCTGGGCCAGGGTTTCATTGCCACCGGACGTGTTGTTGACGGGCGCGCCTCCGTTGTCGGTCACTGGAAAGAAGTACGTGCGGCGCGTGCTGAGCGCGGAAGCTGACTCGCTCGTCCACATGAGCTTTTCTGGTTGGTCTTGATGGAAGATGCCATATGCTGGCGGCGTGCGAGTGCCGTTCGTGCCGGAGTAATTCGGAGTGTCTCTTATCCCCTCGCCTTGGTAGTTGATGCTCAAGACGTCCATGATCTCGGGAAAAGCGGCGCCGTCGTTGCCTGGCTGCGCCACGTTCATAGATGCTGTCGAGGGTCTTGTGGGATCTTCCTCCCGCACTATGTTATGCACAAGGTCGCGATCTCAGCAAGCTCTTTTGGGAATCTCTGCTCGCCGACTTCGTTTCCGAAACTCCATGAGATGATCGAGGGGTGGTTTCGGTCACGTCGGATCATGGACCTCAAGTCTTGCTCGTGCCAGTCGGGGAAGATGAGATGGAAGTCGTTGTCAGTCTTGTTCAAGTTCCAGGAGTCAAAGATTTCTTCGATGACAAGGAAGCCCATCTTATCCGTCAAGTCGAGCAGCTCAGTTGCAGGCGGGTTATGCGCCATCCGGATGGCATTCACTCCAAGCTCTTGTAAGATCTCAAGCTTGCGCTCAGCTGCTCGGTAATTGAAGGCTGCTCCTATCGCTCCCAGATCGTGGTGTTCGTTGCAGATCGTGGTGTTCGTTGACACCCTGGATTCGGATGCGTTGGCCATTAACTCGGAGACCGTCGCTCCCAGTGAACATGAGGTCGCGGATGCCAAAGCGCGTTTCGTATCTGTCAAATTCTCGGCCGTCTTTGGTGACTAGCCGCGTTACTCCCAAGTAAAGATGAGGCTTCTGGGTAGGCGGAGGGCCCCAGATTTTCGGACAATCGATCTCGAGCGAATACTTCGCGGACAGTTTTCCATCGGGCTCAACAGAAACGCTCCCCTCGGATTTCGCGACCTTCTGTTCACCAGGGAGGCCAGTATCGAGGTCCAACTCAAAGATCCCAGTAAGAACACTGACCTCGGAGACACTTTCGCCTCGATTTTCCAGGAAGATCTCCACGTCGACAGTCGCAGACTCTGCCGTGATGTTGCTCGAGGTAAAGTGCGTTCCCCATTGTCCGACGTGAACACGGTCGACCTTCGTGAGCGACACATTCCGGTAAAGTCCGCCTCCAGGATACCAGCGTGCAGACTCGACAGGATTGTCCAGTCGAATGGCCAGCTGATCTTCTCCATCAAAACGGAGGTGAAGTGTGAGATCCAGACGAAAAGAGCTGTAGGGACAAGGCCAACCCCCGATCAGCTTGCCGTTGAGCCAAATCATGGCGTATGACATCGCGCCGTCGATGTCGAGATAGATCTGTCTCTGCTTGTCTTGGGTTGAGATCTCCAACTTTTGTCAATACCATCCAACTCCAAAGATGGGCAGCCGGCCCATACCTCCACCCACAATAAATTCGTTATCAGGCGTTTTATAAAAAGGGCCTGATATCCCCCAGTCGTGTGGGGTGTTGACAGACATCCACGACTTATCGTCAAAGTCGTTCCGTGCGTATTCGACGTCGATGTCCGGACGCTCCCCAGGAATTCCATGCCTCCTCGCAACGTCTTCGATGAAATCGTTTCCTGATGGCATAATCCATGGTTTGAGGCTTGTGACATCTGTCAGATTCTCTAGATCTGGGCGTTGGTCGTAGATAACTCCGTCAGGATTAGCCTCCCATCGTTTGAACTCCCAGCCCGAGTTTATGCTCACACATTCGCGGCCGTGTCGGTGAGGAGGTCCTGCGTTACCGCTAGAAAGTAGTGCTATGGTTTGCAAGAACAAGACGAAGCTGAATGCGATGTGAGACAGGTCGAGGAACTTCATGATGCTCGGACTGACTTCCCGACCTCGTCGCATCAAAAATGATCGTAACACGACTAGGTTGATATAGTCATTCCCTCATGTCGTGCTTCGGAGGAGTATGATGCCCTACTTAGGGCATATCTTTTCCCCGCCGGCAAACTCCTCAGGCTAAGTATGACGGGAGAATGGACGATAATTTGAAGTAGGACGATCAGCTTACTGCGCCTGAATATAAGCAAGGGAAAGTTCCAAACAGACGTCAATCTTGGTGTTGTAGTCAGCACTATACACAAAAGTGGGACGCCCAAGGAGAGGGGTTAGGCAGCATTTCGCTGTCTTCGTTAAAGATTGGTGGAAAAGGTGTAGAATCCGGTAAGTTGCTTTGCTCATGACCTCCCATCTAACATCTCGGTCTATACCTACGCTTCTCGAAGCGGAAGCTATCCATTCTCGGCATCAGCTCGACGCAAGTAGTCTTCATCCGCAACCCTATAGAACGCCCAGAACGCTGGACCGTACGAGCTATTATCCCGAATTGGCGAGATGCTGGCTAGGAGACTCTCGAGTACTGCCTACACATTGACAGCGAGGAAACAGATACTCGAACGATCTTGACTAGACACTGACTCGATGATCACGACATGAGCAAGATCCTTGACGACAACCTCGTCCCCACCGACTGACGTCCGATCCTCTACGTAGATGTACCCATCGCAACCCTTATCTATTAGGCACGAGAATGTTTTTCGCACTTCTCCACGAATGTCTCATAAGCCACCTCGCTCGCGTCAGTTCCCTGAATCTCGAGTTGAATCCCGCTGATGTTTCTCCTGAGCTCATCCTTACAACTGCTGTAGATCATTTTCTCCTAGACGCGCGCAGATAGCAAAGTTAGCGTTCACCCCGGCATCAAGATACGTGCGGTTCGTCGACTGACCTGTATCGTTGCATCGTCCGGCTGTCAAGAGACAAATATCAGCTTCGCCTTCCTTCCCTCTTCCACAGACAACTCGTAGTGGAGAGAGTAAGCGGCATAGCGGCACTCTGTTTCAGGAAGAGTCGTGAGGAACTCGTCGTGGTTCGAATCTTCCCCTTTCTTGTCCACAATGATTTCGCTTTGCTTGAGCTTGTACACGACGTATCCGTACTTCCGCTTCTTGAGGTCCTCAAAGGCAGGGACACACTCTGCCGAGAGCTTGGTCTGTGGACGGTTAGCGGCGTTTGCGTACGGTGCAGATGGAAGAAGATGCTCTCACGCCTAGTGGCATTGCGATGGGAAGTCGAAGCTGGTGGTAGATGGTGGTGAGCGAAATGACGGGAGGATGCAAGAGTGAGAGTCAAGGTGGAAGTAAAGGAAAGAATCCGGTGGTGTGATGGCATTTCTTATGAACATCTGTCCAGCGGGATAACGCATCATAGGGCTGAGGGCTAGATGTGCATTCTGCATGTCAACATGCGGTGTAGATGTACGATACGGGCCTGTCATGCAGGAGTGTCGGATTCGCAGCTTCTCTCGCGCCATGCGGATCTTTCAAAGGGCTCTGTCGGGGACTTTTGAGCGATTACTATGACTTTATGACTGCCTCGTTCACAGTCAGTTGGCGGTATGATGTAGACTGCTATTTGGGTGATTGTGTCCTCACCAAAGCTCATGCACGTGAGAAAATAATGTAGAGTGTATATGTGCCGTCAATTTATAACATGCCGATCGTATGCAGCTACGCTGGAAGCGGCAACTACACCAAAGCTCCGTTTTTTCAAGTCGTACTTATAGTGGAAGACGCGGATGCATCTGTCCCAAGCGTGCCGTTCTTAGAAGACAGTGGAAATGTGGCGAAGTCAGGAGGTGATATCAAAGTAGTGACGACCTCGCATTTGCCCTCCGAACCGCGATCCTCTTCGACCCTGATACCTCTCCGGACTGTATAACCCGTAGAGCCTGCTGGCTATCCGAGAACAGTACGATTTGTGTCTGTTGGAGGTGACGATCGGCGTATTCGAGTGCCATAGCGATAGCTGCTAGTTCAGCTGCTAGTATAGAGCAAGTCTTTGCCCACCCTATCACCTCTTGTCGGGCGACATAGGTTAAGATACCAACCCTTTGGACTACCACTACTGCTGCTAGCTTGTCTCCTACCGATGCATCTGTGTAGAGACACATTGTGCATGCGGCTGTAGCTAGTCCTGTTTCTCTTATCGCTTCTTCCCGACTCTGGATCTTTACCCTCCAGCTTTGATCCAGCCAGGGGAGATGTGTCCACGCTGGGTTCCCTAGCGGTAGGACCGAATCTCTCGGTTTCACTCTCTCTTTGCAGGTTCCTATCGTCGCGTTCAATGGCGAGACCTGCCTAGCCACGTTCAGTGTACGCGGGATCGCTTGCCGCACTAGGTTGTCGGTCGGGAGAGCTAGGACCTTCACCGTATGCTTGTAACCTTTCGAAGTATACGTTCTGTGGCTGATTCCAAGCAAGCCTCTACCTCTAGGATCGGTAGAGCTACTCTCTTCCATGCCCGGAGGATCATCCTTGCGCCGAGCCGTTGTACTTTGTCGAGGGCATTTGTGAGTCTAGGAACTCCCTTTTTGCCTGGACCGTACCAGGCGGAGGCTGCGTAGTCAAGTATTGGGGTCACGCATACTCGGTACAGCTGCCTGAGCTGGGCGGGCCTCATGCCTTTTATAGCTTGTAGAGACAAGCATGCCTGTGTTCCTTTCCGAACGACCCGAGCGATATGCTCGTCCATCCCTAGCTTCTTGTCGAGTGTTAGTCTGAGGACTTTGACTGACTGCTGAGAATAAATCGCGTTCCCCTCAAACCATACGGGCCTGGAGTCATCCTGCTGCACTCGTCTTGTGAAGTGGACCATGCTTGTTTTATCCGCCTCGAACGTAGCCCCGCTCTCTCTAGCCCATTGGCTGGCATGAGGGATGATCTGCTCCTGGATGAGCCTGGTGGTTTCCTCCTCATCTGCACCTGTCACCCAGGCATTGAAATCGTCGACAAAGCCTAATGCCCCTCCCTTGGTATCGTTCTTCCGGTCGACCAAGTCCGCGTTGTACCAGATGTAAAGCAACGGAGACAGCGGCGACCCTTGAGGAATCCCAGGGAAGTCAATCCCCTTGACTTCCGACTCGTACTTTCCTACCACCACTTTTGCTTTCCTACCAGTACAAAAGTCTGATATCCACCGGACAGCCTGCTCTGGTGCTCTTCGTTCTCTTAGTCTTCTGACGAGTACCTTTGAGTGGACACCATTAAAGGCCCCTTCGACGTCGAATGAGATCAGAGTCAGAATCTTGTACTTCCTCCATGCCTGGTAAACCCTTTCCACCAGGACGTTCAGCGCATGTTCGGCTGACCTTCTTGGCCTTCCTCCGAAATGGTTCGGTGGAAGTAAATGGAACTTTTCCGTAAGGTAGGACAGCCGTGCGGCTACGACTGCTTCGAGGCCTTTGCTAATAGTCTGGAGTAGCGGAATCGGCCTGAAAGCCTTTGGAGCAGTGTAGTCGGCTTTTCCCGGCTAACGAATAGTGACGATCTTCGCTATCTTCCATGTCTTTGGCACATGCCCTAAATCAAGAGAGTTGGAGTAAAGCCAGAGGATATGGTCTCCTACTGCTGGCCACAGCTCTCTCCAGACCCTAAAGGTGATACCGTCGCTCCCGGGACTCTTATCCGGACTGCTCCTGGAAAATGGCCCGTTCAACTTCATGCTTTGTAAGCAACGGCCAGGTTGGGTTCTCCCGCTGAGCGCTATGCTGTCTCGACCTCACTCCAACTTCCACCAGGTCCGGCTGCTTGGGAAAGAAGGTGGACATCAGTACTCCTGCTTTCTCTTCGTCTGTGCAGTATTCATTCTCGCCGTCTTTGAGATCTGGGATGCTTGCCGTAGCGTTTGCCCCTTTAGCGTATCTAGCGGCTTTCCAGATGTTTTCCGGGTCGTTAAGGAAGTCCTTCCAGTGTTGCTTCTTCTGTCGGTTGATCTCGTCATGGTATAATCTCCGCGTGGTCTGGGTTGCCCGTATTGCTTCCGTAACGTCTTCGCCCTGACGTCGCATGTTCGTTACGCGGTTCAGTTCCATCGTAAGGTCATCCCGCAGCATTGATAATTCTTTCGTCCACCATCGTTTAGCATAGGGAGACGCTTTTGCCCTAGGGACCCCCTCTTCCAGTACCGCCTCTACCTGATCGGTAAAGGACGACGCTGCGAAATCTAGCAACTCGGGTTCGACAATTCTGGATAAAACGCTACCATCTCCGATCTTGTCGAGTATCTTCCTCTTAATTCTTTCCCAGTCGGCGTTTCTATACAACCGTTTCCCTCGTGCTGGTGGTTCAAATCTTGATGCAATGTCGACCTCGATCTCTATCGGCTTGTGGTCTGATCCGTGGTCCGGGCTGTGTGTCTTGCAATGTACCAGATCTGCTTATATTGTCTTCAATCCGAGAATGATATCGACCGTCGATGTGATGTCTCTGGATTGGTGTTCCCATGTAACCGTTCCAGCTGGAAGAAGAGAGTTCAGGCCCATCTCTTGTACGAAGTCGACGATCCGATCACCTTCGCCTCTCCGCTCCTGTGCTCTAACCGGGTGGTACCCTCCCCATAGGACGTGGTATCTGTTGAGGTCTGTACAGATCAGGACCTCGAGCTGACCTAGTCCCGCCTGCTGCTGTGCTTTTTGTATTGTTGCTTTTAAAGTCTGGAGTACCGCTTCGAGGTCTCGTTCCCTTCCGGCCTCTGTGTCTGCCGCCCTTGCTTCATAGCATGCTACTAGTAAGAGCTGTCTTTCCTTCAATTGTATTAGTGCGGCTGCTACGTCGTAGCTGTCCGCCGGGATCTGCGTAGCCTTACACCGGCTATTCACCCAGATCGCTGCTCTGAATGCATGTCTCGCATGTCCGTCTATTCTTAGGGTCGTCGGCTTGAATACTTCCCAGCGGCGGTCCTGTGCTATAGTAGGAGTGCCTGTTTGAGGGTGTCGGAAGATGTACGGCTCGACTAACTTACCGTTAACGCTTCGAAGTCCTTAATGCTGTCGTCGTTCAAGAGGCTCTGTTGGACTGCCGGCCTCTTCCCTACGTTTAGGTGGAGAATGCGTAGTCTATTCATTCGTGGATTGGCTGCTTCCGGCGTCGGCCATGTCGACCTCACGTTCATTTCCTTCTGTCTGGTTCGCCACTTGCGATCGTTGCCTTTCGCTAGCTTTTGCGGTCTCTTAGTACACAAAAGAACCGACTCTGTTTCTTTGCTAACTAGCCTAATTTAGGTGGGAAGCCACGGCTTGGAACTGCTAGCCGTCCAAGCTTGCCACACGTGGCTAGTGGCTAGAACTCGGTGAGATGGCGTCTAAGCGCACGCGTCGCTACGAGTCGCAGGTAGCTCGTAGGAGTGCGGTGTAGCGAATCACACATCACATCGACTCACTGTTCATCAACCTGCAGACTTATGCGTCAACCCTGACTGCTGTACATGTTTCGAAACAGCGATTTGGTCGGGCCTGGAACACGGCCTACGTCATCTTCTTCGTCGACGTGTCTGCACCCAAATTGTGGGGGCGGGTTCTGCCGAGCTGTCGTGGTGACGCGACCGTAAACACAGTCGGCGCTTGAACTTGCTCCCTGGGGAGATTGGAACTATCGCATGCTCCACGCCGCATTTCTTATGTCGACAAACACTTGGGACGACTTGTTGCTCAGCACTTTTGACGATGTGGCCAAACGACCTGCCCATTGTCTTCCGAAAATTGGAGACGGAGTCTCCGCGCCTACACATCTGGTCAACTTGCATCATCCCGGTTATCTGGATGCAAACCAATCTGTTCTTTTCACATTGCCAACTTGCTCGATCAATACGAAGAAACAGCCTTGTGCTGAGTATTGGCTGGCCTGGCAAGGTTGCTACGTGCTAGCGATTGAAAGCAAGGGCTTCTTCACTTCGCAGCCTCAGCGGAACTCGGCCAGGATTGGGCATGGACAAGGGCTGGTCGCAGGCCATTATTGGTACCACTTGGATGTCGAGGCGGATGAAGAACCATACGCTACTTTACAAAGCTTCCGGGCATGGCGATACAACCCAGATACTATGCCTGTCAACTGGTCCTACGCAACTCCTTGGGACGGAAAGCAAGATGAAGACCAGCGAGAAGGGGATTGTTGCGTAACAGGAGAGGACTTCACACAAAGAGCACACTTAATCCCGAAGACAGAATGGGAGTGGTGGATCGAGAATGGCATGTCTGACCATGCTGGTACTTCAGGTGTTACAAGAGCAACAGCAACGATCGGACAAGAGATGCTAGTGCCAGGGAACTTAATCCCTCTCAGTGATGGATTACACAGAATGTGGGACAACGGCTACTTTTGCCTATTTCCACTCCAGGCAACGGAGGGACAATGGCGATTGCATTGCCTCTTTATGCTTCCACTGCAAAAGATGGTACGCATTCACCACCGACGCCCCGTGAGAGGCGGCATGTCGGATGTGTCACCGGCTTGTGCTTGGGCCAGATTTGTTTTGTCGGTTTGCCACAAATACGAAACAACGTTCCTTGCGAAACGGACAAGGAGGAAGCTTGGAGGGAGCACAACTGCGGCGCAATGGATGGAGGCAGAACATATATTGCAACAACGCCAAGGTTGGATCAGGAACACGAGTCCCACGAAGAAGAGCAGAAGTGGAAGTTCTCGAAAGAGAGACCGCTCCCCGTCACGAGACGACAGGGCGGACAGTGCGGCCTGGGATGATTTTGAGGTTGTAAAGACTTTGGAGAGAGATTATGTGCCAGAGGAAGATTTTGCCAATGAAAGCAGTGCGAGCGAAGGTCCAGAAAGGGGTAGACTGGAAAGCCGTGAAGACGACCAGGACCGGAAGATGAAGTGCCGGAGAAGGGGGACTGGCGGTGGAAAGAGAAGAAAAGTTGACGCTTCATCACTTGCACCATATTGATAGTGTCGAGTAACCAGAATTATGTTAAGACTACCTCATCCTGGTGGATGCATTCCTCGAGCGACTACTTCTGCTTATACGTCTGACTGCTGTTTACGTACGGGACTTGCGATCGGGCTGCCTGACGGCAGACCATTTCCGAGTCTGCTAGAGTTCTTTAGATCCATTAATTCCTTTTACAGCTCAAGTTAACCTCATATAACGTTAGTTACGTGACTCCTTCTCGAAGTGGACTAAGGACGTACGCCAGAAGTAAGCAGTAACCGTAGCGGCTTCGACCTCCTACCCGCAATCCCGCGAACGAGTGAGTGAGTGAGTGAGCGTGCCAAGGGGTTCAGTCGGAAAGTCCGACCGAAATCCTTGGCGCTACATCTCTGGACGCGCAGCTCGCTACACGTGACGCCAAGATATACAGTTGGACAGTCCGACTGAATACCTTGGCACTTCGCTTCGTGTCCTCTACCTGATTCCGAAAGCATTGTACATCTCCGCACGCTAGAATGCCGTAGTTGTGAAACAGGAGCGTTTTGCTACTCTATGAAAGAGTGTATACACTGGGATTCCTACATGTCTACTCAAGAATACTGTAGCATATACTCGATGACTTTGGTAGACTACCTCTATAGAGTTGCTGCCCGGATACCATTTCTCGTAAGCACCATGTTGTGGCATGCTCAGTGTCTGCGTAGCCATTTGAGCACGACCAAGGTAGTGAGCAAACACCTACTCTAGTAATCCACTCTGGAACGTGTCGCATTCCAACTTTACATCCTCCCGCCCTAAAGGTGCCCGTCGAACGTGTCGCGTTCCAAAATTGCACCCTGCGGGGGTAAAGTTGCCGCGCCAGGAACGCGTCGCGAGTGCCGCCCCATCATAACGCCTTGGAATCCATCGCAAAATCTAAATCGGGACCTCCCCTTCGCGTCAAAGTTGCTAAGTTATCTTGGAACGTGTTGCGCCTTGAGCCTTCTTCCTTATGATCAGCTCGCACCATACCTATCGACTACGGCTATGCCGTCGGACTTTGGCATTTGCAAGTCGAACAATCCCGAGTAGCTCGAGGAAGCTTTTGGGAAACTTGGTCTCTTTCTGAACCGACCGAAGCCATGCATCATCTGCATAACGTGCCAGTAAGCGCTCCATCCGTCGGCCGAGGCGGTGCCGAAACACCTGTGGAGCGTACACGAGACACCCCCGTCGACTCGCAAAGGACTGAACTGTAGTGAAGAGTCTACGGTTCCCCAACCCCATCACATTACCAGTGCAGCACGATGGTCCGACACTGCACCCACACCTTGCGGTGATCAACGGAGCTGTCTGTAAGATCTGTGATTTCCGAACGACAAGGGTGGAACTCATGGGCCATCACATGCCCGGACGCCTGCCTCCCCGCGCGCGCATTTGCCATCCCCAAGATGCTCTGCCCAAATGGGAACGAAAGAACGGTCAGAAGGAAGGCACACTCGAAAGGACGAGGACAAAGCATGGTCTACGGAAACTATGCAATAACAACAACAATGGTAATGAAGCTGTGCACATCTTTGCTCTCAGTGTGAACAATACTTGAGAGTGGTTTTGACACTATATGCTGTGGATATGAACGCTCATTCTGTCAGAACGTCACTTGTATCTGGTTGCCACTTCAGCTTTGCTGCGGTGATCATGCATACCTGCCTTCCTTCCCTCTACATGTATCTACTGTTTACTCAGTTAGACAACAATGATGATCATATTGATTCGCACTCTGGCTACGTTCACCACCTGAACAACACAGACGAGATGAAAGTAACAGCTATGGGCGCTAGCGAGCCGTCGTTCGTATCTGCCAAGAAGAGCAGTGGAGAATGGGATTGGACTATCAGACTAGGGAATGGAGAAAAGAAAGTCTTGGGCATTTCCGCTAGAGACCAATGTCTTGCCATGAATGTATGGACCGAGTTTGAGAATGGCCAGAAGGGCTAGGGTCATTCGGGGAAGAGGTACGCGCCATGACTGAGAGTATAGTCTTCCCCCTGGGATGTTTTGCTTCGGCCCCGGCATTCTTACGTCTCTGAGAATACCCGAAGTCGCTACGAAAGTCTCACGGATATCCAAGGGTAACTAGACAGATGTTGAGGGAAACCAGGTTGAGCGCAACGATGACATCCCATGTGCAATTCAAGGGCAGTGCATTACAAGGAAACACTACGGTAGTCGCTTGCTTTGATTCAAATATGGAAAGGCGTGAAGAGTCTACTTCTTTTGCAAACCCGATAATACCACGAATGACCATTTATTGGGTCACATGTGTCTTCTGGGTATCGAGACGTATCGTGTCTCAATGCTAAGCACCATGATCTGGAGGCATCTCAAGTACAATTCGTCGAGAGAAAGGCTTGCGTGTACTTGCAGGCTCACCACCACCTTCGGTCTTCCTTTTACCCGCACTGCTAACTTGTTGATCGAGCGTCTCAACGATTTGTTGCATCGTAATCCTTTTGCCAGCTTCCACGCACAGTAGACGCGACAGAATTGCTGCTAGAGGTGTAGCTTCGGGTTCTCGGGCGCGTTGCTCCAGCTCCCCAGCCCATTGTTGGGCCATGTTTACGCTTTGCACACGTCGCTGCATGCCGAGCTCCAGCATGATGATCCCCAACGCCCAGACATCAACCAGACAGTTGTATGATCTGCTGGAGCGGCCTTCTTTCAGAGCCAGAACCTCGGGCGCAAGATACCGCACTGTGCCTTTCATGTGATCCCAACTCTCTATCGCTTCCACTGCGTGCCCAAAGTCTATTAAGACAACATTGACGTCGGGTGAGGTGCGCACTACCGCGACATTCTCGAGCTTGTAGTCACGATGCATAATACCCTGCTTGTGCAGATAAGCACCAACGCTGGCTAATTGTAGCGCCACCTTGTGATGGAAATCTTCTAAAGGATAGCCGGGTTCCAAACATGGCTCACCCTCGTCGGAATAGCTTGTGTTGACGAATGCTTCGAGTGTGCGCCGTGCGGGTGGGTCAAGCACCACAGAGATTTCAGCGAAGACGTCAGGCTGTCGGATGTCGGGGCGATCAAATCGCGTTGTCAACACCTCAACGACTCTGCATACGTGTGGCTACAGGTTCGAGTCAGCATTACCACACAGTAACAATGTCTGGAATAATTGGCTCACATGCGAGATTTTCTGGAGGATTCCAATCTCGTTCTCAATCGCGCGACGATCACGATCATTCCTCCGTCTCATCTTTTTGAGAGCGAATGGTCGGCCCGTGACAGCGTGTGTCACGTATTGCACAGTACCTACACTCCCGAATGCGAAAGGCTCGAAGACATGATAATTTCCAATGAGCATTGCGGACATGTTGGGGGTCGGCGTCAGGTAGAAGTCTGCTCCAACCCCGGAACAGCCAGCGGACTTGCGAGCTTCTTCAATTTGTGCTTTGTCGACCTCAGGAAGAAGATTTTGCATCTCCAGCGCATATGACAATCGGCCGATCGTAACGATAGACCTGCTGCCTGCCACCAACTGATATTTTCGAGGTTCCTCAATCTTGTCTCGTTGGCGAGAGAGGCGATGACCATCAATTATTACTGGGTGACTATCTGTAGTAACAATGACAGAACCGTGGTTGAGGTCGCGCCGAATTTTGGCATGTCGCCCGAAGATACCATCGGTTGCCTTACGCTCTGGTGTAGTAACGACAAATTCGACGTCCCTGTCTTTGCGTCCGGCGCCTATTACCCACACATGGTTCTTGTGAATCATATTCAGTCTGTAGTATCCGGTGTAAGCCTGTAGTAGAGACGGCGGTCGTTGGGGCTGGCCTCTGTGGTCTGCATCGCTTGAGAGGCCAGTCTCAGGTGTAGACTCCAGAAGCGCTTGTGTCTCAGAATCATCCGGAGCTGCACATTCCCAGTGCATGTAGCGTGCCGAGTACGACCAGGGTTTTTTGTCCGGATGCTCAAGCATGCACCTCACGACCGCTTGGAACGATTGTCGTGACTCTGGTGACGCCGGAATGAGGTGTGCGAAATCTCCTGGGGGGGCGTTAGGCCAGAAATCCCACGTTGCATCATCTGCCACTGTGTCTGCTGGGCTACTGGTAGCAAAAGCATCACCCAGATGGCTCATTGCCACTAAAGATCTTGTCTGGTAAGTCGTACTAGCTTACGGGCAGTTGGCATCGCTTGGTGTGGGAAGATGCTGTTCATGGTGCATCATACGGGAGGTGGTGGCGAATGTCTACAGCCGCCCAGCCGCTGCCAAGGCCAAATCCACTGGGAAACAAGGATGCGACACCGGCAACTTTCGCCAAGCGTTCGAGGTCAACTTTGTCATCTTCCTGGCTTCGACGTCTTTCAATACTGCGCTTTTACCATTCATGGTTTGCTAATGGCGCGCATCCTGCGCTCGCCTCTTCAACAGCATAATCTTCAGTGCAGCAACGACGCTGATGTCCCGCCCTCAGAACAAGTCCAAACATTACCGCGCAGTCCCATCGCTGCTTCTGTCAACGAATACCGCGAAGACTTCTGGGAGGCCACAATCACGATTCCATTACACAGAGCGCTTGTAGAACTGCTGTACCAGGATCCTTCAAGACAAAGCCCACGATGTCTTCGAGATCCATACCCGAAAAGCCCGCGCTTGATGTCATTAACGCCGGAGTCTTGCGCTCTCACGGTGTCTTCCGGTTCTCCACGGTCTCCTTCATTGCCGCCGCAGCAGAAAACACCCGTTATCGACACATTTAGCACTATCTCTGCACATCGGATCCCGACCCCCGAAGTCCAGCTCTCGGACAAATCCAAGCATTCTCCAGGCGCGTTAATGACGTCGCGCAAACGTGGTCCCGAGGCTTTTAAGAGCACCCAAAGTGCATCACCGACCAGGAAGAAGTTTCGCACGGAAATTCCAAGAGCTGTGGGGAAAGTGATGGCATTATCACCAAACTATACACAGGAGGAAGTCGACGGTGATGAAGAGGCGGTTACTCCTGATATTCCCGACACGGAAGAGGAGAAGGAATGGCAAGATTTTTCCAGACGGTGCGCAGACAGGTGCAGCAGACAAGGCACTTTTCCGACGAGCTCCTGCGTGAAGATCGCCCCATCTATGCCAACTGATATGAGCTCATTCCTTCCCATCATATGATCGGGAAAGGAGAGCCAACACCGATTCGGCGTCATCTATACGTAATACAAGACTCCGGCGTACAATATGCCTTCATCCACTACTCTTATAATCTCATCGCGCGCGCGTGTCCGCCCTCCTACAACAGCCTCACCGAGAGTCCGACATCCTTTTTAGTTGAGCCACGGCCGCGGCGGCATTAAAAAGCTGGGAACAAAAGCCCGCGAAGCGGCGACTACATCAAACAGACTGTGCTCTGCGCAGAGAGCCAACCCCCTTGTCTGGAGGAGATGCACGCGTACATTTTACTACAAGCTTAGTCTGTTGGGCAACCTCATCCCTTGGGCAGGCGGCGATGGTGTCTGGCGACCGCACGGGTCGGGGAGGATGAAAATAACGCAGGTTCACATGATACCTGATCCACAGCACCGAGATGTTGACCGCTGCACTCTCCGACGTCGAGTGCATTATGAGAGATTGTGACTCCACCAGCAGTGCGGCTTGATGGTTCGACACCGCACCCACACCTGAGTATAGCAGAAAGATTCAAGGTTCCGTTATTTGAACTTATGAAAGTTTGGGCTGTGGCTTCAAAACAATGTCCAGTGTCTCAATTATACTCTTCAGTCAAACTTTTGTATGTGTCGTCTCCTTCTATCCTCTCCAGTCCATCTCCTATTTGCCTTTTCTCCCGTACTTCCTCCTACTCTATCCCGCATCGTGAGCTCGGTATCTCTCTGCATCCTTGCCCAGCCCAATATCTACTGTACTGAACGGCCTAGTTCCTCGCTTACATTCATGTCGGCAAATTAGCACGACTCGTCATGATGGATGCCAATCTGGAGTCTCATGCGGTCCTCGACACTTTCACCGATTTCTTGATCGTGGCGATACATCAGATCCTCCCACGAGCGCAAAATTTACCTCTCTACAACTTTCCTCGCCGCGAAGAGGTATGACCTCTCTGTTCAACAGATTCGGCACCCCCGGCCTTTGCGACTACATCAATCACACGGCTACAGCCGTCTACCGTGCGATCTTGAGTGGGACGGTCAAGCGAATATCGGTAGTCATCTTTGTGCAAGATCTGCCGTGCGAGCAATTCGTTTTTGACATCTCGCGACTGTCTCAGAGGATACTTGATACTGCGGGGAGAGAAATTGAGTTGGAAGAAAGTTTCCCGTCAGTGGATGCTGAAGAACAACTAAGGGCCGCTCTAAGTAAGCTCAGAGATCATTGCGTCTCGCTGGACGCTTTGGGTGCGCAAGGAACGTTTAGGATGGCGTTAGAGACCGACAAAGACTCAGCGCTCGGTTCCGACGATAGACAGCAGTGGGCAAATGTACCACAGACTGGCACAACGGAGGATCGCTGTAGAGGAGAGCATGCTTCGAACAATGTGAAGATTCGGAGTGTAGGGGCTGGTGCATTGGCCTTCGATTTATGGTACGAAACTGCTCGAACGCCACCACGACCGTCATCACATACCCCAAACCAGTCACTGGCATCCAGTCGATCAACCAGTCCTTCATCATCGGACCTGTATGGAAGTTTTCCCTTGGCTTGAAAGGGTTTCGTGTCTTAGCCGTACTGTCGCACGAATAGAACAGTATATCCCGAGATACCTGGCTAGGCAGCTCAGCCCTTGTCATGATCTCGCCGTCATTAGAGGCATCCTCGACCACCATACGACTTAGACGATTACAATCCTCATCGCTGCTTGATAATCATTAGCCAGTGCTTGTGATTCTCCGTGTAATCATACAGGCTCTTGCGCATAATCAGGAGCATTTATAATGAGACCTTCCTACTCAAGGTCGCGCTCGCCGAAACATCCCAAAACTTAAAGGCGTGAGCATGGGAGAGTGGAATTTAGAATTCGGGGCCCCTCGCGGGCACGTGGAACGCTAGTCGCAGCGCAATCTCACACGCCCGGGTTGCGACGCGCTGGGGTGCGATGCATGTGTGGCCGCGCTCTACAACACTTTTGCGACATTTTACGATGCGTCGCAGAATCACCCCAGACAGATCAAGCGTGGCAGAGCCAGACAGACAGCGACCGAGATATGGACTCCGCAAGAGAAAAGCTCACCATATGGCGTCAGACGACAAGAGTCACGAGGACGCATCCAGACACCAGAGTCCACCGAAAAGACCCAAGCGGACACCTACCTTCACGCGCGCACGTTCGCCATTCCCAAGGGGCTCTGCCAAAAAGAGAACGATAAAAGGGTTGGGACGAAGGGGGACTCGAAAGGACGAGGGCAAAGCATGGTCTGCGGAGGCTATACTCGAGGAAAGCGATTCGCAGTACCTCATAAAGTATGAGCCTGTAGAAGAAGGTGCGCAATGTGAGATACCATGGCAACCAAAGCACTACGCGAATGCTGCACTTGTTGCATGGTGGGAAGAGCGTAAGATGGAAATGGCCCTGGGGAATGGTAATGCTGAGCGTGATGACTTTCTGGACCTGCCGTCGGAAGACGATGAGGCCAGTGAGCACTACAACCCTGTGAAAAATCATGGCCGCCCTGAAAAATTCGTTACGAGCCTTCTATCGCAGGAGCAGCACGACGAGAAGTCGGAAGATACCAAGCAACACACAGTCAAGCTCGTAGACAAACGCACGTTTCAAGGCAACGAAGAACCCGCCGAGAACATCCTGCAAGATGCTCCCACAACGGTCATCTCGCAATTTCCCAACGTTCTCATGCCCCCGATAAATGTGGCCGTCGCGCGAATGTACGACCATCGCAAGTCTAGAGAACCCCACGACTCGGCGCCTTTGTCGTCGAACAATTCGGGAAGGGTATCTGCAAGTCCTCACATCGAAGACAGCGCAATACTGTCAGCAGCCGTGGAAGGCGTTTATCACTGCGATAAATCCCAAGCCCATAACGACATGACTCCTGAGGAAGGATATAGCAAATCTAAGCCAAGATCACTCAAAGCTGCTGCATCGACAGGCCAGCATATTGAAACGTTGGCACGCTCTCAGCAATCGCGAATGAACAGTGGAGAACATCCGGTGTATGCTCTGGTCGCTGACGATACCAAAGAATTGGAGTCTTCTTTTGTTGAGGCCGCAACCGCGTGTATACCGCAAAATCGCAATGACAACACATCTGTGCAAGCTGCGTATGGCGTGCAGATCAACGATCACAGCCGAGCAAAAGACTCAGAAGAAGTTCCAGGGCGCCATGCCATGCATTGGGGCGGTCAGGGAAGATCTTTCCCACGTCCAGGTACAAAAATCAGCACACTTTTGTCACCGGTACCCCCAACCCCTTCGGACGCCAACAAAGACAATGAGAGCTCGGTTAACACCGAAAAAACCATGGGTCGAGTTTTAGGGAAGACGTTGGCCCATGTTGAAATTTTTAACACGAGAAACTCTGGCGTTTCTGGTGCTCCACTGGGTAAACTGGCGAGCGCGCGGAAACAACTGCAATTACTAGCACGTGGACCAGGGAGGAGCAGATATTGAGAATCCGATTCTCTCTCATCCCGCCGTCGCCATAGGGACGCCCGTTCTAAGGTTTGTTGCTGCCAGGGGCTCATCTCCGTCGAGTTGTAGCAGTTCTCATCTTATGATGAGAGTTGCGATCCGATTTGTCACCAGGCCGTCACGCCGAGCGCTCAGATGGAGTACCTTCATATCGTTAAAGTCAGTCTCGAAACATCATCTTTACATAGTAGATCAGCGGATCGCACATACCAGACTGATTTCGTTGTCAAGTCTGTCCTTCGACGCCTGAGATCGGTTCAGGTATCCCTTCAACAGCGAAATGCAGAAGCTCAAGTCTTTGGTGATTGCAACAGCAGCTGGGTCACTTTGCGCAAGTGAGGACAAGGATGTCTCCTTCATCTCGTCGATCACTGATATTGCGGTGTCCAGCATCTCAGAGCAATGTATAACATGTCTCGCAGCCTCGTGCATACTCTCGAAGCTACTGCTAGGTATAGCGTCTTCGAGTGGACGAGTCATCTCCAGGTCCCGGACAACGTCTCTCCACGACCAGACGGCTTTGTCGAGGGTTTCGACCATGTGGACCAGTAAGGTTGGGTGTAGAGAGAAGGGACAATGTCCATAGTGCTTGTCATCGGAGCTTAAGAGGTCATGTTCGATGGCCTGCTTGAGGTGAGCTGGAAAATCAAAGCACAATACCCTCAGGCCACCTTGTGGCCGCCAACATGTTAGGACGCCAAACTTCTCCCAATGGTATCCTTGTAACTGTCGGGCCTGGTGAGTAGAAGATGTTCTCCGCTTCACGAGGAGCCTGAAGAGATTGAGGTAGCAAGGATCGTGGTCGACCGGGGTGCGACATCCACGTTCACCAGCCCAGAAAAAGCCGCTTGCGTTTTGGCAGAAGTCTTCCCAGAAAAACGATGGTATGCCGAAAGAGAGTGAGAGCTGGTCTCGTTCATCTTGAGAGATTGCTGTAGATACGCTGTCAAGGTCGAGGAAGCTGCTCGCACAAAGTCTGATGTCAGCTAGCAGCGTGGCTGCACCAATTGAGTTGAACTTACGCAATCAACGAGGAGCCTTCAACAGGCTCGTATCGGCAGATACTATCAACGTCGAGAAGAACGCTATGCCAGCGGCGTTGTGGGCTCGTACTGCCTGCCTGGCGTTGCAGAGCTTGTATTTGCATCTGCTACGTTAGCGACTTTGCCGTCTAGAAGCAAGTGTACAGATGTCTCGTGCGGCTACAATGCTGTGGTAGCATCAGCGAAACTGGCGACTCTATCTCCCCACTCACAACATGAGTACTGATCGCCTCACAAGGTGACACCACATTGCATGCAAGCACAACCGGTGAGACTTCTGCAATGCGCGTGAGCCCTGCATTGCATGCTTCGAAAGCACTCCGGTCGGGGTAGCCGACGGTCTGGAGCTCTGCAATATCAACCGCGGCTGCCTATAGCCGCGAGTCCAAGCATACTGTCGCATGGCGCAGAAATCTTTCATATACATGGGTGTTGCCTTTAGAGATCTCAATGAAAGGTCTTTTGGGATGGAATAATCATGCTTATTTCAATCCAGAATTAGATGTATAGGCAAAAGTTGACTTCATCGAATACGTAGAGGAGTCTACTAGCAAAAAGCTACCTATGTATGTGGGGTCAAAGCGGCAGTGCAAGCTTCTGTGCTGCAGTGGCGCAAGCTCGAACTTATATACTACCACTTTAATTCAAGGTGGAGGAGGGGTAAGGTGCATAGAGATCATGCCAGGCAGACATGACCAAACCTGACCCTGGTGACCTGACCAGCTCCAAGGTCACTTGCCCCACAGGCGGCCAATATTCACTCAGCGACCGGATCCCTGTCCGCCTAGCATGAACAACGTAAGACGAGTGATCCCAGGACGCCCCTCCAGGGAGCATGCTCACCATTTTCGATTCCTTCCGCGACTGCCAGAACACTGGCTCATACCTGTATCTAACGTGGAACACTCACTCCACTATGCATGATATTCTCGGCACGATCTGACGCTGATCTCCTCAATCAGACAGTATGGACACGGAACACTACTTCGCCTAAGGCCAAGCGATACCTCCTACTGCCTGCGCCCGACTGTGGTGCTCTCGTTCGTAGCCCACAATGGATCAAGTTGATGGTCCTAAGAGTGTCGAAGCGTACACTGTGGCATGGATCGCAGCACTATTTCACGAGAGAGCTGCAGGGAAAGCCATGTTCGACGAAGAATATGCAGACTCGCCCCCTGGCTTCAGCAAGAACCCAAGCGACCCGAATGCTTACTCTTGGGGGAGGATGGGAAAACACCATGTTGTGCTCAGCTCACTACCCGAAGGAGAATACGGCACGAACGCCACTGCAACCATCGCGCAAGGGCTTCGTTCTTCGCTTCCACATATCCGAATTGGATTGTTGGTAGGGATCGGAGCCGGTGTTCCAGGAGAGCGGATGAACAAAGGGAACTGCTCTATATCACAACCCGACATCCGCCTCGGGGATGTAGTGGTGAGCAGGCCAGACGGTACAAGCGGCGGCATCATCCAGGTCGACCTGGTCAAAGCGACAAG
>Ga0265798_10000866_pt1 | contig 48615 bp, 49 predicted proteins | sample P3T30metagenome_FD_192430 | JGI IMG/M metagenome (GOLD analysis project Ga0265798, IMG submission 192430) | Plant litter microbial communities from East Loma Ridge, Irvine, California - P3 T30 | ecosystem: Environmental > Terrestrial > Plant litter > Unclassified | place: USA: California...
GGCAAGGAACCAGTTATAGAGGGGCTCATCTGGCTCTAATTGCAGGATGTAATAAGGAGTGAAGAAAGTGTTTTGACTTACTCGTGATGAGCGAGCACTTCTGTTCCAACACACAACTCTCCAATAGACTGTCACAAGGCGGTGCGACTCCTAGCCGCGCCGCTCATGTGGAAGTCTCCAGCAAATTGTCAAACCATGGCGTCAAACTTCCGCCCGCTATCAATCAAGAAAGCCCTATGTAAACTTAAGAATTAGCGCTTCTATTATACCGCTCGCCATCTCACAGGCCTTCGTGGACACCCTTCTTTAAGCACACAGAAGGAAATGCATGTCAGGATACGTGTGGCAAGCTCCAGGCGCAGGAAGTGCAACGACCTCGCTCATTCCGTGAGCATTGATCGTCCGGCCCTTGGCATACGTGTAGCGCGGCCATTGCAGCCCATCCAAATCCCTTGCAGGCCGACAGTTAGGCTCGACATCCGACTTGATCTTCAGAAGTCGCATGTTGGAGCCACGGACAGCCATGAAGCGCATGATCTCGGTCGCGTAGTTGCGGAAAGCGTGACGGCACAGCGTGACTTCTTCCCTGCTGATCGGATCCGGTTCCTCGGTGGTGTAGTTCATGAACGGGATGTTGAGAATGCGCAAGCCTTGGAGGCTCTTTAGGGTCGAAAGTATCTCCTGTATGGTGTTAGTACGACTCTCATGTTGTCTGTCAAAGGATTGCTTACGAGGTATGATTCGAGCTCCATGCGGACAGACAATTGAGCACTTCCTTCACTCAGACGAAACTCATCGCCGCCAACTCCAAATTCACCAAGATGAGTTCGAGGCGTGTCGATGCCAAGATGTACCAGGCGTTTACAGGTTGTTACGATGGCCTGCATGTCTTGGTGCGTATAGTAGCGATTGTCGGTCACTTCGGCGCGTTCCGAAGTGTGCAGCATCAGCTGCTTGAGGGTATCCGCATGAGCGATTATGGCCAACTTGTCGACCAATGGGTATCGAGAGATGCCGATTTGCATGGAAGACAAAGGTGGACACGATTTCAACAAGCGTTCGACCGAACGTGTCGCTGCTCCATCATCCAGTTCTACAACATCGAAGATGACTTTCAAGTCGTGAAGCCGACTTTTGTTGGTGCCGGCAGTGAAGGCGTCAGAGAGGGCATTCAGAAGCTCAGTCTGCCTAGCACAGTGTGAAACAGTCATGCTGCGAAGCGCGCAGATATCCAAGCAAGCTATAACTCGGACATAGCTTGTCTCCATCCCTACAAGATGGAAGGACAGGTGCTGCAACTTAGAAAGGTCCAATTTGCTTCCATTGTCATCGAAAAATGCGAAAGTGTCCAGACTTCGATTGCCCATCAGCTCGAGATCTGTCAAATTAGGCATCTTTTTGTAAGAGCATGGGTATTTCGCAGCTGGCGGACCGTCGCTACCCCTTCTACAGTGTCTCGAAGATCGAGTAGAAAGGTAGTGAGATGCTCCAAGAAGTGCGATATCGCTGGAAAATGCACAGCTACTACAATACAAGCTCATGGACGCCTATTGCACGGAGCGCTTTCAGCTCCCCATGACATTGGAGCAGAAGCTGCAACGTCGAAAGCGGAAGGGGTTCAGAGCCTTCGTAAGTGAAGCATAGAAGCTGATCTCGCGGGATCGCAGCCAGTAGAAGATGTAGATCGTCGTTCGAGTGTTGTTTATCGCCTGTGGCAGTAGTTGAGATAATTAGCTCCCGGACATGTTTCAAGATCTCCGAGCTCGGATGAATCAAGGCTGTCATGCCGTGCGCGGATCGAGGTCGAACAGAAGTGTAAAGCGTCCGGAACAACGACGGCGCCATGATATCGCGCCACTCGGGGGACACAAGACAAATACTGCACATGCTGGCAGTGTCTCGTATATAGGCGACGACATTTGCCGCCATTTCTGTCGGAAGTGTGGCGAACTGGTTCGTTATGTTTGCCATGGTTGCGAAGCGAGCGTTTGGCGTTGAGTTACGGGAAGTTGAGGCAGAGCGAGCGTGAAGAAATGTGACAGCGTCGAGAATTGGAGACTTCAGCCCCGTGCACGGTGATCGACCAAACCACGCTTTGGCAGCCTGTGCCAAGTTATCTCTCACCTGTCGAAAGGCGAATCGTTATCAAGTTCACTGAACGTCGGGCCCGGGGGCTAGGTGAAAAAAAAGTTGATTGCCCAGCGCCCCAAACTATATATGAATCTCAAATACTTGGGTATAACGCACCAAAAGAATCCCCAAATTCCGAACACAACGTATCCATCAATCGCCTACGCCCCATCCTCCGCCTTCTCCCTCTTCACCCTCCACCTCGGCCCCATTCGTATCTCCAAAATCATCAGGGGCAAAAGCAACGCGCAGATCCCGCCCCAGAACGTGTAACACCATCCCTCGCCCATTGTACTCGTCATGCGGTCAATCACACTAATCATTATAGCCCCAAGACTACATCTTACCAGGTTCGTGCACGCCGTCGCGCCCGAGCTACGACTCTGTAAGATGTCGATGTTCAGCGTCATTGTCGTGTTCAAGATGCCAATGCTCGTCCAGCCCAGAAACACGCCGAGAATGAGCGGCACGGCAATGTGTGCGCGCGCCTGGATCGTCCAGCCCCATGCAACTACGCAGACGATGAAGAGGCCGAGGTAGAAGGGCATCAGGCGCAGACGCGCGTATTCGATTGTGAAGTTGTCGCCCGCGGAGCTCTTGATGCGGCGGTATTCCCAGTCTAGCATCTTCCCGGTTACGGTGCTGCCAATGATCATGCCCGCGCCGGAAGGCAGGTAGCACAGGCCTAACACGGTTTGGCTGAGCGATGGGTAGATTCGGGCGAATGAGGAGGCGATTGTTGCTGTGATGGTGTAGTTGACTGCGTAAACGATGCCGGTGAAGGTCAGGAGGACAACGACGTCTGGGTATGTGAAGAGTACGAATGGGTTGACGGACTGCTTCTTGACGTTCGTCTGCGTAGCCGGATTGTAGGTCTGTCGAGAAGCTTTCCGACCGACGATGGGTACGATAGCGCGTAGACGTGTTGGGACAGGGATGCTGCCATTGCCCGCGATGCGGCGCAGTGTTTCCGGCAAAAACAGCGCAATGCAAACAAGACAGAGTGCCACCATGATCACAAGTGTCCAGAATATCGAGCGCCAGCCAAGCTCTTGGCTCAACACACCTCCCAGGGCGGGACCAATGCATGGTGCGAGCTGGGGCCCCAGGTTGAAAATTCCAAAATATCCGCCTCTTTCGCTCGATGTTGAGATGTCGCCAATCACACCTGCACCCAGTGCAATCGCGCTCGCGCTGCCGCCGGATTGGAAGCAACGTAGGAATAAGAGTAGCCAGAAGTGGTTCGTCGGACATAGCGCCATGCCGATGCTGGATAGGATGAGGATGCTGAGGCACACGAGGTACACGAGTCTTCGTCCATGGCGGTCAGAAACCGGGCCCCATAGCATGGGAGAGAGACCTTGGAAGATGAGATACACGGTGACGGTCTGATTCATGGCATCGATGCTCTGCCCGAAAGCGGCCGCGAGAGTTGGTATGGCGGGGAAGTAGATGTTGGCTGGCAGTGGACTGCATGGTGTTAGCAAGTCCTCAATCACCATGTCCGAAGCATTTGAGCGTGCCTGTAGAACCCCGCTAGCCCAACCATACCAACAATTAACCATTTTTCCTTATTGGAGTAGATGCTGTATGGTATCTCGACCTCTCCGTTCTCAGCATCAGCCGGTGACATCACCGCCTCGCCTCCATCCTCTTGCTTCTCCTCTGATGTGGCCGCCATCGTGTGTAATCGGCTCGAAAACGTGCAGAGAACACGCGACTGCTCTCTTCATATCGCGCGGCACCTCCATCCTTTTCACTCGACGTCGTTGTTGATTATTGCCGATATCGACCGGTGATAACGCTCGCCTGTTACAGCGGCTTGGCGGTTGCATTTCTCGTTGCGGTATAGCGCACATAAGATAAGGCTGGACCGCGATAGCCCGATGACTTTTCCACAACGGATAATGCAGGCGAATTTTTGCAACATGGGTGCGCCACGCGAGATGGAGGAGTCATTCTGCGAGAAAGAGATATCGGTAAAGTTGTTTCATGGACGTGGAGTGAACTGATGCCTCATTGACTTCGATCTTCCTTTGTAAATCAGGGACTTGTCTGTCGGAGTGCAATCGGAATAGAAATATTTCGCAAGCACAGTCACTGCGAAGTATCTCTAAAGGCACCTCGACCAACACGTTGCAAGAGCAAGGAGAGTACGATACTTGCAACATAGAAAGAGCAAGGAAGACAGTACCAAATCATGGCGCCAGTCCACGACATCGGAAGAAACCACTCTGCTGCTGAGAAAGAGATAGATGAGAAACCAGACACAAGAAACAATGCGACCAAAACAACAAGATGGAGTCGAACCATGAACACGCTCACATCGAAAGGCGAAATCGAACTCAGAGGCTGCCAACCAGTACCCTGCGAAGACCGCACCGAGACAAATTACTTCAACATCTTCACACTGTGGTTCAGCATGAGCTGCAACCCCTTACCGTGAGCAAAACAATCTACCTCCACCGTAACCTACATACTTACACATCACCAGAGTAACCTTCGGCATGGTAGGTACAAAGAGCTTCGGTCTCAGTCTACGCGACGCTTCCCTCGTAATCCTCTTCTTCACGCTGCTCTCAACCCTACCTGTCGCATACATGTGCACATGGGGCCCACGCACCGGTATGCGCCAACTAATACAAGCCCGCTTTTCATTCGGAAAATACTTCGTCTCCATCCTCGTCCTCTTGAACCTCGCTACGCTCACGGGTTTCTGTGTCGTTGACAGCATCATTGGCGGCCAGGCACTATCTGCAGTCACAAGCGGCGAAACGATTAGTGCGACGGTGGGTATTGTCATCATTGCTATTCTCGCGCTGGGTATTTCGTTCTGCGGGTTCAAGGTGCTGCATGTGTATGAGCGGTGGGCGTGGATCCCGGCTTTGATTGCGCTTGTGATCGCGACGGGGTGTGGCGCGAGTGGTCTGCGTCAACAAGTCCAAGTTGTGCCTGCGACGGCGCCGCAGATTTTGTCTTTCGGTGGTTTGGTTGCGGGCTTCATGCTCCCCTGGGCGGCGCTCGCGAGCGACTTCTCGACATACATGCACCCGTCCGCCCCACCGCTACGAATAGCAGCATACACGTACGTCGGCCTCGCGCTGCCTACCATTCTGCTCATGACGCTGGGCGCGGCAATGGGCGGCGCTGTACCCAAGATCGCATCCTGGGAAGCGGGCTACGACTCGAACGCAGCGAGCGGCGTGCTAGCTGCTATGTTGCATCCCGCCGGTGGCTTCGGACGCTTCGTCACGGTGACCCTGGGCTTCAGCATGTTGGGAAACCTAGCGGCGACAATGTACAGCATCAGTTTGAATCTGCAGATGCTGATTCCGTGGCTCTTCCGCATACCGCGCATGATGTTCAGTATAATCATCACTGGCATCGTCATCGGCGTGGCAGTCGAAGCGGCGAAATCCTTCTTCGTCAATTTGGAGAACTTCCTGGGCGTTATTGGATATTGGAGCGCGGCGTTTATTGGCATCGTATTGGTTGAACATGTTTTGTTTCGGAAGGGGAGCTTTGCTGGGTATGTCAAGGACGAGGAAGCGTGGGACGATACGAGCAAGCTGCCGTTGGGACTGGCAGCGATTGGAGCTGGAGTGTCATGTCTGGGATTGTTGGTGCCGGGCATGGCGCAGATCTGGTTCTCGGGGCCGATTGGGAAGAGGACTGGGGATATTGGGTTTGAGGTTGCTTTTGCGGTTGCGGCGGTGGTGTATGTGCCGTTGAGGTGGGCGGAGAGGAGGTGGAGTGGGAGGTGATGGATGGATCATGCAAGACATTTAGATGTCAAGGACGAGCAGATACTCTAACTCAGTAGTGTTCAAGACACGGGATCTTTCCACATGCTGGGCTTATACTTATTCTTGACCAAAAGTCAAGCATGGACTTCAGCTAGCCTTGAAACCTTGGTTGGAAGTAGCGATTGTGAAAGCACGTGACCGGCCCGTATGTCCCACCTGACCTTTTCGCCGATCTACAGCAGCAGCACTGTCATGAATCTTCGATACGATCAAAGAAACAAGACAGTGCCTCATGTTGGACACCTTCTCCCTGTGATGATACAAGACTCGGTTACACGTCTCAATGATCGCCAGCAGGGAAAAGTTACCGAGGTTGTGCAAGTTACCCCGGAGAAGCAGTGACGTTCACAAGCCACCGACCGGAACCGCAGCGTCTCCGCATCTTCGACTTCGACTTCGTCAATACACACGCTCCTTTTGACACCTGACACCTGAACCACGCTTCACCCCTCGTGACACCTATACGCCAACAGCTACTATACTTCGAGGCCCACCACCATGTCGGCCATCTCACAAGAAAAGGCGCAACAGAAGCTCGCCGAGTCGACGGCTTCGGTCCCGACCAGCACGGCGGCACAGCAGAGCGACAATGTCGCACACGCGCTCGCTGGCGCCGGCGGAGGGCTGCTGTCCATGGCATTGACGTACGCCCTTCCTACCTCCCTCCTCCCCCTTCCCTCCCCCATACTATACTAACACCCCTCAGCTACCCCCTCATCACGCTCTCGACCCGCGCCCAAGTCGAATCCAAGCGCGCCCAGTCCTCGACCCTCAACGCCGCCCGCCTCATCATCAAGCGCGAAGGCATCGCGGGCCTCTACGCGGGCCTCGAGTCGGCGCTCTTCGGCATCAGCGTGACAAACTTCGTGTACTACTACTGGTACGAGTGGACGCGCTCGGGCTTCGAGAAAGCCGCGCTCAAGGCCGGGCGAGCGAGCGCCAAGCTCACGACCATCGAGAGCATGATTGCGGGTGCCATTGCGGGGAGTGCCACGGTGCTGATTACGAATCCCATCTGGGTGATTAACACGCGCATGACGGCGCGCAAGGGCGAGGAGGAGGGGCTGCCGGGCGCGCCGAAGCAGAAGGCGCCGAGTACGCTGGGCACGCTGCTGGCGCTGCTGCGTGAGGAGGGGCCTGCGAGGCTGTTTGCGGGCGTGATGCCCGCATTGGTGCTGGTTATTAATCCGATTCTGCAGTACACTGTGTTTGAGCAGTTCAAGCAGATGCTGGAGAAGAAGCGTCGCGTTACGCCAAAGGATGCGTTTGCGCTGGGGGCGCTGGGCAAGTTGCTGGCTACGAGCATTACGTATCCGTATATTACGGTCAAGTCGCGCATGCACGTGGCTGGCAAGGATGCCGAGAGGGAGAACATGCTCCAGACGTTCACGAGGATTGTGAATGAGGAGGGGTGGAAGGGGCTGTACGGAGGTAAGACATTGCGTCGTGAGAGTGGAAGAGAAGTACTAATAGTAGGATCAGGTATCGGACCAAAGGTCACCCAGAGCGTCATCACCGCCGCCTTCCTCTTCGCGTTCAAGGACGCGCTCTACGGATACACAATCGCTGCCCGCAAGAAGATCGCTCAGCGGTAAACGTCTCAGCCTACTCCACCACAAGGACGAGAAGACGCTCAAGGAGGGAGCAACAATGCCAAGATAGTACGTACGGTAAGGTAAGGCACCGGCACGCATGCTCCGGCTACACATTTCGAAATCTGTATATACCCACGAATCTACATGTACTTTTACGCCGTTTCGTCTCTTGATGCGGCTTGTCTTCCCGTTTTCCCGTTAGGATGCGGCTCGTTATGCAGCTGCGGGGTACGCCAGATCCACTTACTTCATGTCAAGCACGCCCTGCATGGTGGATATTGCAGCCACGATGGATGGTGACATATAAGAGAGTTCATAGTCCATTTCATCATCTCCCAACCTTCTACTCTCCCATTCGGAAAGCCATGTCTTCATCCTCAGAACCATTCACTCTCCGCTGGGGCATCCTCGCCCCCGGCGGCATCGCCCGCACCTTCACCAAAGACCTTCTCATCGACCCCTCCACCCGATCCGTTTCAGACGTGCGCCACGAACTTGTCGCGGCCGCCAGCTCGTCATCTAAAGACCGCGCGCAAACCTTCCTCTCCGACGTCGGCGCCCCCAGCTCCGCCAAAGCCTACGGATCCTACCAAGACCTCCTCAACGACGCAAACATCGATATCATCTACATCGCCAGCCCGCACAGCCACCACTACCAGCACGCACGCATGGTGCTCGAAGCAGGCAAACACGCGCTCATCGAGAAACCCGTTACCGTCAACGCGGCGCAATTCCGCATCCTGCAGTCCATCGCTCGAGAAAGGAAGTTATTCATGATGGAGGCTGTGTGGACGCGCTTCTTCCCTTTGAGTCGCGAAGTAGTCTCGTTCATTAAAGACGGGAAACTAGGCGCAATCAAGCGCGTAACAGCGGACTTCTCCTTCTGGAACGACGTCGAGAAGGAGTTTGGCACGCAGCATCGCATGGTGAACATGAATCTTGCCGGTGGCGCGCTGCTCGATTTGGGGATATACAGCTTGACGTGGGTTTTCATGGCGCTGTACGCCGCAGGGCAACAGAAAGCGCCGGACAGCGTCGTCAGCGCAGTGACTAAATACGCGGCGACGGGCTGCGACGAACAAACGACTGTACTGCTGACTTTCGGCGATGCACATGCGGTTGCGAGTACGGGGATACGCGTGGCTAGCACGCCTGATGCGAGGCATAATGCGCAGGATGATATTCGTATTCAAGGAACACTCGGCGACTTGACCGTAAACTACGCGCCGCGCCCAAAATCATACACCCTCACACCCGCTACGTCCGCGTCGCGCGGTACGCCTGCGTCTTTCGAGTACGAGGTCAAGACTTTTGAGGATAGTCTGGGGGGCGGGCATGGTATGTTTTGGGAGGCGGATGAGTGTGCGCGGTGTGTGAGGGATGGGAGGTGTGAGAGTGAGGTGTTGGGGTGGGGGGAGAGTGAGGTTGTGTTAGGGGTTATGGATGGGGTTAGGGAAAGGCATGGGTTGGGGTATGGGGAGGAGGTTGAGGGCGTGGAGTATCCGGTGAAGGGATGAGAATGAGTTATTGGTGCGTGGGATGGGAGGGTGTTTGGATGGGGGTGGGGCTTTGTAGGTAGGATTTTGTGGTTTGTTGGGTAGTGGATGGAAGTGTATCTGGGATCAGTTTATCCTGGATATCTCTCCGTCACTATCAATCATATCAGGCAGGCGACTATTCGTCAAGCCCAAACTCCAATCCATCCACCGGCAGCACCGTTTTCTTTTTCCCACCTCATCTCATCTCATCTCATATCCACATCCCATTTCTCTCCCCCCAATCTAGACCTTCGAAGCAGTCTCAACAGTAACCATAGTCTTGCTCCACGACTTGTGCGGCGGCATGGGCTTTGCCATCGTAACCTCTGCCTCGCGCGCAATGACCACCGTCTTGATGCTCGTCGACGACGCCGACTTAGCGACATCAGTCGGGTTCAGGATCGGCGGGAACAACTCAGTGGGGTGCGGCTCGTCGGGGTTGAAATGTGTGATTGGGAGTGTGCCGGTATAGGTGTAGTACGACACTCCGATTGAAGTGGCTGAGGCGTCGATTGTCTTGGTGAGCCAGGTCCTCGTGATCGAGTTTGAAGACGAGGTGGGGATGCTAGCTACAACAAATCAGACGAAGAAGTGGACTGCGTTGCACTTCAAGACTTACCGTCGCCATTTGCTGCAGGCTTGATACAAATGTACTCGCCCTTCTGCGGGTCGAAGTAGCACAACGGAGGCTTAGCACACACATAACGGCCCTTCTCGCGACCGAAGTAGCACGTAGGCACCGGGCCACGAGCCTCGATCTTGGAAGGCTTAGGACACACGTACTCGCCCTTCTGAGGATCAAAGTAGCACGTCGGAGGCTTATTGCACACATAATGACCCTTCGCGCGATCGAAGAAGCACACTGGCACCGGAAGCGCAGCGCCACCAGCAGCCGCCGCTGGCGTGGGGCAGATGTACTGACCCTTGTCGACGTCAAAGTAGCACGTCGGAGGCTTGGTACAGATATACTGGCCCTTTGCAGGATCGAATGTGCACGTTGGTACGGGAGCAGCGGCCTGGGTCAGGGTAGGGCAGTCGTAGTGGCCGTTGCCTACGTTGAATGAGCATGTTGGGACTGCCCGAGCGACATTCTCGTTCGCCATTGTCGATTCGGTCGAGGGGATGGGCGAGTTGCTGATCGTGTAGGTGTTTGAGCGGGTGCTGGTCCATGGAGGGATGGAATGGGGTGGTAGGGTGTTGCTCCATGGAGGGCTGGATGTCGAGGATGAGCCTGTGTTGGAGCGAGTAGGCGAGTAGCCTGGAGGCGTCGTCGTTGTTGCAAACGCAGCTACTTGTCGCCACGATGGGTAGTACGGAGTCGCGGTCGTGGTGCAGCTGCCATCACTCGAGGGCGTCGGACGCAGGATCTCGCCGTCCTTGCAGCCGATGGCGGAGCAGCTGATCGTGGGATGAACGCCGTTTGACCAGCACGATTTGCCACCCATAGGGCTGCCATCGTAGAATGAATGACACTCGTAGTCGGTGGTGATGATGGAGACGGAGGCGTAACCGGAGGAGCACGAGGTCATGGTGGAAGTTGACTCGCCGCGCTTGTTGACGTCGGCAGTAGCAAAGCGAGCCTTCCATTGTCCATTCGGAGGAGGGCCACCCATTTCGTTGGAAGTATAGGCGGCAGCGGTGTCCTCGGTGTGGAACGTAGGCAAAGGAAACGGTCCACCGCTGAGCTTATGGGAAGAGATAGGAACCGGTACGCCACTGAACAAATCGGAAGACTTGGACGTCGCCTTCGCGAACAGCTCCTTCGCGCCTTGACACCTACCAGCCGCATCCCGGCGCAGACAAGGCACAGGCGTAGCAACGTGGTTGGCCGTGATCTGGGGCGCCGCATCGCCAGGCTCAGCGCGGTCGATAGCCGCACCGATCGCGAGACCGGCGAGGCCGAGGAGCGGGAAGAATCGCATCGTGACTATCTTTAGTGTAGTTTGAAAAGTGAAGAGTCGAAAGACCTGTTCGAGAGGTGGTGCAGGTGGGTGAGGTGGAGAGAGAGAAGAGGGCGGAGGGCGGAGGGCGAAGAACTTTTATGAGGTAGAGTACCGCGTTTACTAGCGCGGTGTTGAGGAAGTGCAAACGGGTGAGATTGGGGGAAAAGTGAGGCGGTGAGCGATGTGCGGGAAATGCAGATGCGGTGAAGGTGAGTTGCGATAGAGCGAGAGACATGGGGATCATCACGAGACTATAAACGCCATTGGGGAAGACTGACTTGAGTAGAAATGCTTACAGGAGGATCTAAGCTGACTCTACCATGCAAGAACGCGAATACCACTGACCTACATGCGATGCTCAAAATATGTGGCCCGTCACTCTACCCAAACGCCTAACCCTGCGTAAGCAAACCCTGCGTGTACCCCTCCAACGCAGCTCGGTATTGCTGGCTATACTCGATGATAATCTGCTGCTGATACCAGCTATGCCTCGCATTGTGATCCGCCACCAGGTTGTGCGCCAGCTCGTGGCAGTACGTGCAGAACCAGCTGTCAAGCGCTCGGAGCCGTCCCTCGCGGGTGTTCCAGATATCGCTATGCAGCCCTATGAACCACGCTAGATTGAAGAACAAGCTTCCATTCATGTTGAAGGCCACCGTGTTGGACTTCTTGTCGAGAAAGATGTTCACCGCTGCAGGATTGACGGCAAAAATAGATGTGAGGCCGAAGATGAGCGGTAGGAACGCGGACAGATGGCCTTGTATATCCGACAGCGGAGCCACTTCACCAAGTCCGTAGTAGATGTCAACATGCCGCCCGGCAAATGGGACTGATAAAGCTTTATGCAAGTTCTCCCACTGCTCTCCGTTGCAGTACCCACCACGATCGAGTTCCGTGGGCTCTTGATGGTGCTTAGTGTTGATATTCTGCATGCCCGTCGCCCGGCAGTCCTTGATTGCATTCTGAATGTTCGACTTGGTTGCCTGCACATCGCGGCTGATTTGCGGACCGTCCGTATTGCGTTGTGTCGGATCGGTCTTGAAGCCCAGCTTCTTTGCCCAGTTGTTGATGATACCCTTGTCTGCGGGCTGGCGTTTGTTCTCTGCAAGCTCCATACTTGTATCGGGACTACCAAATGCTCCAGGCATCTGGTTGGCCTTATCAGGTGTTGCTGGTGGTGCGCTTTCTCCTTTCTCTGACCTGACCACAGCTGACTTGGCCTGCTCGGCTTCTCGTTGTTGGTCTTCGTATTCCCGCTCTACCTCCTGTTGCTTAGCAATGCGAGCCTCGTGCTCTTTTCTTCGCAGGATACGCTCAACGTTGATACCCTTCTGCTGCAGGCGGCGGAGAGGCTCGGTCATGATGCTCTGCAAGCCGAAAGCATCGTTGCGCTTCGGACGCGCGAGTAAGAGCCGAACTAGTTCAGTCGAAACCTCGTACAAGTCATACTTCGGCGTAATGTTCAGCACGTAACCATGGCTCTTGACTTTGACCACGGCCGCTGTCTTTCGCGATGATGTAGCGACATTGCGCTCAGGTAGAGAGTATCTTGTCGAGATGTCGGACACGCATTGCACATGCAGATTTGTACCTAGCCACTTAGAGTCATGCTTGATGGCTTTGCTCGAAGTGGCATCGCGCTCGTACTCGTGTAGAAAGAGCTGGACTCGCTCCGTGATATCTTTGCGTAGGTCTTGAGCGGGTGTCTGGTCACGCACGACGGTCCCAATGCGCTGCTCAGTTTTAACCAGCTCCGATACCTTTTGGACTCCGAATCGCACATAAAATTCTTCTAGTGCCTCCTCTTGGGGTGCTGCAATGATGAAGTCACGGAATCGAAGCATGTGGTTGACGTTATCAATGATCACAATGTCGCTGGCCTTGTTTAGAGACCACTCGCGATGCATGACCGGCTCGTCAAGGTCGTCAAAATCTTCTTCATCGATTTCCTCTTTCTTGGTGTCGGCCTTGATATCACGGTAGCCCAGCAGAGCTCGAGAAGCCACCAAGAGCCTGGCGAGCTCCTTGTCTTTCCATATGCTCTCACCATGCTCAGCCAATTTGCGGAGCAAGTCAAGGTACTTATCCTGGCCGATGGTATTTAAGAATCGTGCCGGGTTTCTGGCTAGCAGCGAGGCGAGATCGTGTGTACTAGGCTCATGTTTTGCGCCTACCCTGAGGAGGAACGCCGTGGCTTCCGCGCTATACTGCACGTAGTCAAGGATACCTCGGTACTCCTGGTCGCGGCCGACGAATACGTGCTCTGGAGCGTCATGGTGGTGAATCCGCATCTCAGTCTTGCCTGTCTGCTTTTTTGTACGATCTTCGAACCCGCTGCAACTGGGATCAAGGTAGTACTGTCGGAACACAGGGACGACATTGGCAGTTGAGAGCTTGCTGATCAAGCTCTTATCGTGGTCCAGGTCAGACGCGCGGGACGCGAGGTAAGCAAATTGCATCTCGGCGTCGATTTTGCTCTTCGGTGGGGTATTGACAAGGTACTGCACACATGATGCAATGCTTGGACCTCGTTTAACACCGAACTTGTCGGCATGCGTTCGGAGATCGCTTCGAAGTATCGCAAAGCCAAGGCACGCGGCCTTTTCGTCGGTGTAGCACTGTGATGGTCCGACAAGTGCTGGGAAAGGTGCTTGCTCTGTTGGAAGAAGAGGTATAGTAAGGACCGCCAACAGATGGGCCTCGGTAGCGTAGTTGTTCTTGTAATAATTCTGCAAAAAGTACTCCATTGTCATCTTGTACGTTTGCTGGTCTCTTGATTGGCCAGCTCGATGCAAGATGTTAGCAATCACAATGGAGTCTGGCCACTGTTTTAACCCCAGACGCAAAAGCAGCATGCCTTCGCGCGAGCTGGGCTTGAACTCGAAAGGGAGCTTGATTTGATCCAAGCCGAGAGATGTGAGAGCCTCATCTGGTGCATAAAGATCCGAAGCTTTGAAAAGCTGCCCTGGCTTAGTCGACGCGCCTTGACTAGGTAAGAATGGCGTGTCTCGTAGGCGCTCAAGATCCTTTTTGGGGATCTCGTCGATGACCGACGCAAAATATCGGATGAGATCGACATGGTTCCACGACCCCTTCTCTGCTTGTTGTGCATCGCGAGTGCGCATTCTGTCGAAGACCACCGGCAAATCGATTGTCTTCCGAACCCCAAGCGCCAACAAGAATTTCTCTTTTGAGCCAACGAATGCTTTGACTGTTGGCAGATCATCGAACAGCCTGACCGTAGAAAAGTACGAGTCTGACGGTCGACGCATGCCCATCTTAGTCGGCATGATGGTGTGGGGAGTCAAAATCTTGACCACCGTCTCTTTCGAGCTCGCGTCTAGCTGCTCCCAGCATTTCGAAGCCAGGCTCAAAACAGACAAAGCCAGCTGCTCATCTGATGTGAACTGCTGGAGCTGGGGTGACGAGATCATGTGCCGCAACCAACGCACCATCGACAGCTCGAGCCAACCGAACATCTGAAGCTGTTTGATGGACATGCCTTTGGTGTAGGCGAATGGTATCGTGTCAGGTGGGAGAGGAAGGCTCGGAGTGATACGCGCTGGATTGACGTATGTGCTGATTTCGCCCATTGTGAGAATTCTTCCGGAGCTTGTCTCGGGCTGCACGTCGACGTTGGCGACCGTGATATCGAACAGGCTGCGCGATGCAGGTATATCAAGCTCACCAATCTCAAGCTTGGCGCCGCACCACTTGAGAAATTCGCAGAGCTCGTCCTCACTGAGTGCTCGCGACTCAAGCCCTGCCTTGATATCCTGCATCGTCAATTCTGAGATGAAGCCGCGGTTGTGCAGATTCAGCATGAAAGTGACGGCTCCGTTCGCAAGCTCTTGAGGCACCATTGGCACCTCACCAAGGAAGCTGAGCGTCTCCGCTGGCATGCGTACGCGCTTGCTCGCCATGACACCTTTAGTAGAGAGGATGTCAATGGACCTCTCCTTGGAGCAATTCCAGAAAGCTTCTTCAATTTTTTCTCCAAGAGCAGTGGACGGATGGGACGCGTTCGCAGTGTATTGCTGAAATGTGTAGATGGCTTGTGGTACCAGTTTGTCTACAGAATCGCTGTTGATCCGCGCCTGTATCGCTGCCATATCTGACATGTACATGATCCGGCAGCCTAGTCCTGCAACTCGGAGCAGCTCAATGTTCCAAGTCGAGATGTAGCGAGCGTTCATGTCGACGTTCTCACGTTCGACTGTGGGAATGAGTGAGGGTGCAGAGACATGGGCCAAGTAACCGGTGGTCTGTGCAGTCGGGAAACCGATGAAGATCCGACCGGCCTTTGTTGGGAGTACTTCAGAGAAGATCTTGTCAGCCAATTGCGCTGTCTTCCCGGTGCCCAAAGCCAGCGAGGTAGACGCCTCTTGATACGGTGATGTGAGGAGTGCGATCTTGGTCGCCTTTGGCGGCGCCTTCTTCGTTGCTCGCTCAATCTCGGCCGAGAAGCTCTTAGGCACGCGAGTAGCCACTTCGATGGTAGAAACCTGCAAGAAAATAGTGCCCTTCGACTCGCCCGCAAGATCTTCTCTATACTCGATCGAGTTCTCAACTAACTGAGTCTTTGGAGCTTTTGACGGCGGTGGTACGGCAGGGGCAGAGAATTTGGAGAAAAAGCTTTTGAGCGAGTTTCCTGCGCTCCGCACTTCCTGCTGGATGGCAGCGGTCTTCTTGATTGGGATTTGTGCAATCGCGATGGCGTTTAACCAGTCAGCATCTATCTGAGAGTGCTGTCGTGTTACTCGCGTGACGCGCATTAGACCTTTCTCGGTCTCGGTCTTGAGGCCGTGAGGTACTCGAATCTCTTCTGGCGGCGAGATTGTTTTCAAAAATGATGCAATAACATAATCATCCACATGCAATTCGATTGTCTCCAGGCCGACGAAAGTCAGACTTGTTGCCAGGAACTGACACAGTGATGGGAAATTCGGCAGCTTGCTGGGATTGAAGGATGGCGATGCTTCATTGGCTTGCCGATAATCGAGGTGGAATGTGGTGTCGGAGTTGGAATGCTCGGCTGGGACAGTTGACATCTTCGTTGAAAGCGTATTACCCTTCCAGTAGAAAGCCATGGCCTTGTCACCAGAAACCACAAACGGCTCGTCGCAGTCCGAAAAAACGCTGTAGAAGCCGACGCCAAAGGCACCAATCTTCGTTTCATCCGGATTTCCGTCTGCAATGCTTTTGAGTCGACTCCAGTCTGCTGTAGTGAAGGGTGTTCCGTTATTGGTGACTGCTAAACGCTTCATCGTGTGGTTTTGAATGATGTGCTTCAGAACAACGAAATCGTCGGCGCCGTGGGGTGTCGGCACCGTTAGAGAAGGATCCGTCTCGTACTTTATGATGACTTTGGTTGCTTTGGCGTCTGCAGCATTTTGGATCAACTCTCTGAGCGTCGTGTGCTCGCTCGAATATCGCGCCAAAACCTTGTCGATGAGCGCCCTGGTATTCACTGTGACCTCACTATCTAAACCATCGGCCATCGTCTGGTTTCTCAGCCGCGCAAAGTCTATGGCTGCCATGTTGAAGGAGTGTTCCGGGTAGTCCGGTAGCTTTATCCGTGGTGTCAGCTCCAGGCTCCCGTAATTGAGGACTGAAGTCGCGATGCTTCTGACAGTCAAGTTGAGCCCACCAGATATACTAGCAAGATGTGTTCGATGTGCAATTGTTGAAGGATATGACGTGGAGCGATAGCAGCGTGGATTGACCTCACGCGTGGAGTAGCACAGGGTTTGTACGAAGTACGGTGAAGCGGGTGGCGAGGCTGCAGAAACGCCCAGAAAGACAGAGATGCACCTTTGGAAATGCAGCCGAGTCTATGCCAACGCTATGCAGAAAGGAAAGGGACCAGTAAGACGCGCATTCTGGAAGCAGAAAGTGCAAAGAAGTGGAAGCAAACACACGACCACGGGATGAGACAGGAGACGGCCCGGGGCAGTAGCGATGGCGTGCAGGGCCCGATGAGGTGGCGCCCGCGTGGACGCCACACCTGCTGACGTAAGGTACAACGCATATCGCCAAACAAAGGATCGACGTTCACCGTAACAATATTCGAGACATGATGCATCTACCCGTCACCATAGCTTCTCCACGTCCAACGATATAGCCATTCTGGCCACCGCATTGCATCGGTGTCCCAATGTGGCGATGGCAGTCGACCCTCTGTCCCCGATCGCGCCCGCGCGCATCAGGGCTCTTCTTCTGCCGGTAGGCCGCATCAAGCGCACGCGCTTTTCGGCCTTCGTCGAGCTACTACAGCACCAGTCGCTGGTCCGACTAGGTGATATCAGTCCTGATCCTCGGCCTGATAGAAGTACGAATACTCCGAGACGACTTTGAAACTTACGTTTGCTGATCTCGGCATGTCAGATATGTTCTCTCCGTTAGCATTTCCAAGTGGAACATTATTATATGATCTCTCCACGTCACTGCCACCTCCCTCTCAGCTATCACTATCGCCCTTTGAGCAGTTCAGGGAACCTTTGCTTATCATTGGCATCGGAGACGGTTCAGAATACCCATGGCTGGCACAGTCACGTGCGCAAGAAGGCTCTTCGTCCGCATCCCCTGGAGATGCTAATGCGCAGAAGCATGGCGTGCGCGAGCTACACCGCGCCGTATCAGACATACGAGAGCAGTTCTCTAGGGCCTATCTCCACAGCTTGATGTTGTTTGACGTTGAGGCACGATCTCCGCACCCACAGCTCCCTCATGAAATTATCTTCGTCCCTCCAGCATCATCGTTGAAGACTACGACCATGAAGACAATTATGTGCGATCTGACCGCAACTTTGCTTGCTGAAATGACGACGTTGGCGAGATCAATCCAGGCCCTGCCAACAGTCGCCTCACCAGCAGCTTCTAGTGGTGCAGTAGCCAATACACCGTCATGGGCAAATTCGGATCATGCTACGGCGCAATCCTCAAGACGAAGCTCCCAGACTCCAAGTACCGATAGACCCCAATCACCCCAGTCAGGCGCGCAAAAGGACCACCGCATGTCGATGCCTGTCTTGCCATTAGGTGGTCCGTTGACTACTGATGATCCGCGGACTGCATCACCGTCCGGCCAAGGTAATCGCACGCCGCCTACTACCTTTGACGAAATCTCCGGCGTCAATGCAGCCAGTTCACCTCCGCAAACCACGGGCAATCAGAATAAAAGTACTAGTACCGTGAAAGATACTACATCTGATCGTGTCTCTATCCACGGATTTGGCTCTGGCGGAGTCGGCGAGCGCGCTCGGAACAAAGGACGTGGTCGGGTAGGGATTGTAGTAGGCACATTGTACATGTGCGCTGGGCAATGGCAAGAAGCCTTGAGAGAGCTCACAGAAGGTGCTACAAGAGCACGGGCTTTCAGCGATCATCTTTGGCACGCAAAAGCTCTAGAACACATCATGGTCTGCTTGCTTCTTTTTGCGTGGTCCGGTATGGACTTCCAGGTTTGCCTGCCCCTCATTCTTATCAACCATTTCTAACAGAATCAGATACCCTCTGTTTGCTACCCGATCTTTGATAAGAGCGCTGGTTCGCTGTCGCCACAACATACGCCATCTAGCAGCGTTGCCGACGTGTCAGCGCCTGCAAAGAATCTTAATTACGAGGCTTCCCTCGAAAAGCTAAATGCTCTTGTGCCGGATCTGATCAACATGATACTGAACATGTATACGCGAGCATCCAACTTTGCTGGCGAGTCTTTACCACCCTTAGCCTTCTCTGAATGCGTCATCAGATTCTCGAAGTTACTAGCCGCGATCAACTTGTCTGCAGGCTACATGGACGAGGACACATTACAACACCTTGTATTGAACACTCCGCAACGAGAAAAGGCTCGAATGTCAGTCCCACGACTGAGCGTGCATCCTACAAGGAATGATATAGCTTCGATGATCTTCCGCGCATTACCTGGGCCAGTGGACATCTCCGGCATCACTCCTATGGACCGTGTGGTTGTGCTCGCCGGTATAGCATCGGTATTATCGTCGCTTGGGCTACAGAGAAAAAAGGCTATTGTGATGAAGGACTTCATTGTTTCACTCATTCCAGGGCTCGTGCAGGCCCGCAAGATTGGAGCCGCAGAGATGGGTGTACATCCAGCGGCAGGTCTGGCTGCCCTCAACATGGTCAGCGGAGGAGCGTCCAGCGCTGCTCTGAACCTTGGAGGTGGAGAAGTCGAGAGTGGTATTGACGCTTTTCTAGGTCTTCTAGGGCGTATCTACGGTATACCGGCCTCAAAAGCGTCAAGATCACGCGCGGATGGCACGATGTCTAAAGATTACGGATCCGAGGGCAATGCGAGTACAGACACAAGTGAGAGTGTCATATCAGACATTCTCAAGATATCTTCTCTCCGCGCATTCGGCAGCGTGGGGCTTAAGCTCGAAGTGCTCAGAATGTGCCTGAACTTTTCTGAAGCTTTGCCAGATTTTAATGGGGTACTTCACTTCACGGCTCTGTTGTTGAGGATGGCAGGACCAGGCACGGCACCAAGGCCAAACAGCACTGATGTCTTTGTATCTCTCCCGCGAGACGAGCAGGTCAAGCTTTTCTCCAACATTTCGAGAACAGTGAGCGCGGCAACCAAAGTTGGTTTGCAGCTCGAAGAGACGGAATACTGGGACGACTTCTTAGTCCGAGGGCTCTTTATTCTGGAAGAACCAGTACCCTTGCGTCTCACACATCACCGCCCAGCGGAGCTGAAGCTGGCAACTTCGCGGGTAGAGGGACCGTTTCTCCACAATCCATGGGTAAAGGAGGCTCAAAGCAGTGTCGCAGATACAATCCTCGTGGCCAATGAAGAGTACCGCTTTGTTATTGCTCTTCAAAATCCCTACGACTTCGAGCTGGAAGTGGACTCACTGCGCATCGCCGCAGAAGGCGTAAAATTCGTCGCCAAAGAAACTCACTTCTTCCTCGGTCCCTACAGAACGCAAAAGTTCCAGATCGGTGGAATGGCGCAATCGGCTGGCACCATCAAGATTATCGGCTGCTGGATCAAGGTCATTGGCTGTCGAGAACGGCTCTTCCCCATATTTCCTGATCCCTGGAAACCGATGCGGGAGTCGAAGATGAAGAAGACGGGCCTAAAAGCATGTCTTGATGCGCCAACTTCACGTCCGTCTTCCACAGTAGCGCCTCTGACGGACCGAAGAAAAGGTGCCGAGCCCAGTCCCGAGACTTTGTCCTTCAGCGTCATACCCGATCAACCAATCCTAGTCGTCACGGACGTTTCCCTATCTCAGTCCTCACTGATGGTGCTTGAGGGAGAGAAGAAACGCTTCACGGTCACTGTTCAGAATACGTCTCAGACCACAGCAGTAGACTTTGTCCATGTCACTTTTCAAGACTCTGCGACAGCTGCGATACAAGCTGCCGCGTCGAACAAGGATCTTTCGCCTGCCGAGCTTCACGAACTCGAGGTACAGCTTGCGCATTACCCTGCGCTGCGATGGTGCAAAGATTCAGAAGAGGAGGCAATTCGCGTGCCGCCCGGTGAGAAGATGAGCTTTTGCATTGAGGTGCTGGGGCGCACACGACTCTTAGATGCAGTCATTCAGATTGACTACGCGAATCTTGGAAAACGGCGCTCCGAAGTTGACGAGAGATTCTTCACTCGGCAAGTGTCCGTTCCCATTTCCATAACTGTCAACGCAAGCGTCCAATTGCAGCGACCGGATATCGTCCCACTCTCGAACAATTTTGCGTGGAACCAACCATTAGCCGCAGAAGGCCAAGATCAAATCTTGTCACTGATGATGCCACAAATCAGCGAAAGCAGAAGCGATGAGTTTTGTATGCTCTTACTGGATCTCCGGAACTCGTGGCCCAATCCACTCTCTATCACTTTGCAGCTTTCGAGTTCTGCAGAAAGTCAACAATACGCAATCAACGAGATCATCCAGCCCGGCCACGTCAACCGTATTGCCATGATCCTACCCAAACTCTACTTAAAAGATGCCCATGCAGTAATACCGTCCCTCAATCCAGCAAACCAACGACAATTCGTTGTCAGCACCAGCAAGATATCTCCAGAAGTCGAACGTGCTACAAGAGAAGCATTTTGGTACCGACAAGAGCTACTCAAGCTCGTACGTGGAACATGGAAGGAGGAAGGGGGTAGTAACCGTCACGGCGATCTTGAGTTGCGCGGTATCAGACTTTCGCCGCGTATGGTTGAGGCTATCAAATTGGAGGATCTCAAGATTGAGATGTATGTTGAGGCTGACTTTCCGGCTGACGATCAGGAGGAGATGGTGAAAAGGCTCGGTCGAGCTCAGTTCAAAGTGCCAGTCGACGAGTTCTGCACACTACGAACGAAGGTCTACAATCGGAGCGCGGAGCCAATATCACCACTGCTTCGCTTGCAGCCACACGTCGCCGACCTCCCGCATAACATTGCCCTTGACCTAGACAAGCGATTCTCTTGGACCGGTGCTCTGCAGCGTAAGCTTCCTCTTCTTGGCTCAGGTGAAGAATGCGAGCATGAGCTTGGCATTGTGGCACTCTGTAGCGGGACGTTTGAGATTGGCGCCACTGTGGATGAGGCAGAGTTGCCAGGCGAGAACAAGAACAGGGCAAGGAGCAATACACAGAGCGTACTGCAAGGGAACATTTTGGGTGAGCCGAAGCTGAGAACGTGGTACATGAAAGAGCCGTGTTCGATTGTGGCTAGGAGAAGAGATGAGTGAAGATAGACAAGCAACCGGTACGTATAGATCCGATGTCATACCTAGCGTGTGGCAAGTGAAAGTGAAAGTGAAAGTGAAAGTGAAAGTGAAAGTGAAAGTGAAAGTGAAAGTGAAAGTGAAAGTGAAAGTGAAAGTGAAAGTGAAAGTGAAAGTGAAAGTGAAAGTGAGAGTGAGAGTGTTATCTTGGCTAGTGCTGTTGAGCGTGTCTTCCTCACCTGCGCTCACTGTCACCACACCCCTTAACTTCGTCCGTCTCGCCGAACGAGAACCCTTATCCCCGTATCCCCGACTTTTTGACCCGACCGGGTCATTTGACCTGGACGACCACGCCTGTCATTCTCTTGCAAGTCGAGATTAACGTAAGTGAGCGTACTGCCACGGAGATGGCTCCAACTAAGAACCTCCAAGTGAACATCATGGCTTCTATCACTGCCCTCCCGACGGAGATCGTTCAGCAAACCTGCGAATACCTCGATAACCAGTCCCTCTTCTCATTGCGCGGAACCTGTCACGATATCAAGCAGAAGTCCCATTACCACTTCGCGAAGCTCTTCTTCAGCGTCAAGATCTCCTTCTGCCACGTCAGCATCCAAGCCCTAGACACAATTTCCAAGGACAGTGCCATCGCCAACAACATCCAAAACCTCATCATCGGCACTGAGACTCTGGACCAGTTCAAGCGCACGATCCCCGAGCGAGATGGCGCGACATAGATCCATCGCGTGAACTACTTGAAGATACATCAAGCAGAACGCGACGCCTCGAAAACCGTCTTGAAGATGATGCGCACCATCTGCCTCCAACTTTCGAATCTCCAGTCCATAAGCATCGAGCACCAACTACCGAATCCTGGCCATCCGCTACATCGCTGCGGTCTAGGAAGTGCGCAACTGCTTCGCGATACCGGCATCGATCTGCGCTTGCACGTGCCGGTCAATCCTCTTCGGGCACATAAGAAAGCTCGGAAACCAGAAGAAAGTCGCAGATACGTCATTAAGACAGTACATTCACTGCGTGGTGATCTAGAGGCTGTGGGTGTGGTTGTGGTGTTGCCGATGAGCTGTCCTTCAACGCAGTCCAGTAGGACGACACCTCACTTCGGCCTCATGGGTTATCGCAGGTTTTAGTGATCATGCTTCCGGGATCGGACAGGAACTGATGACGGGAATTGTGCCAGTGCGAGGATATACGGACAGCTCCCAGGTCTATGCACGATCTAACGCGAGAACCTCTTTTTGCACAACAGATGAACTCGTAATGACCCCAATCCGTCGTACAAGTAGCAAAGTAAAAGAAGTGGGAGAATATGATACTCTTGGGCTGATGCGATGACGTCATCGGAGAAAATATCTAGCATGGGGAATTGCACGGAGTAATGAAGCAATGCCACGAACACCAAATTGTGTAAATTGCTGCGTTCATGAGGAGCAACGCAGCCAGTACTCTAACAACCATCTGGTAATGGTCATGTTCTGTCGTTATGACACGTTGTCTTACTAGCCACCTGATAGTCGAGGCTGGCGGTGCATTTTCAAAAGTTCCTTCTACCCAGAGCCAGACCAACCATTATCATCCGCACGACCTTCTCGGCCCCATCTTGGACCAAGGTCTCAGTCTGCACAATTGCTTGCTCTAGCGTCGAAGGACCCCGTAAGATGCTTGTGAAAGCTTTGATGCCTGCGCCGTAGGTGGCATCCGCTCCTTCTCCGATAGTACTGCGCATGTCAGCCTGAAATCTGGATCGAACGAGGAACCCCTTACCCAGCCAGCGCAACGACTTGCGCACCCATCCGCTTCGCTCGCCGTGCGACTTCAGTGGTCATCTTTCCTTGCGTGCTTTGGCCGTCTAGGCTGCCCTCGGCAGTGATGACGAAATCCCATTTCTGCTCGAATACACGGTCGAATTCGAAGTACTCGTTGATTGCTTCACTACGAGCCCGCAACTTGGCGCCCAGAAAGATTAGTCCCGCTCCAAGACCTCCGCTGGCACCGCCACCGGGAACCATAGAGACATCTTGATCTAGCGTCGCTTGGGCAACCGTCGCGAAGCGTGTCAACGCTCGCGCGAGCAATTCAACCTGCTGAGGCGTAGCACCTTTCTGGGGACCGTAGACTCGGGCTACACCTTTGGGACCACAGAGAACATTCTTGATGTTGCAAACAGCTTCGATTTGCACTTCCTTTGCTGCACCACGTTAGTTCGCAACTCGATCCCATATATCAAACGACTTACCACGTGGATGTAAGTTATCCCAGCACATCATGTCAAGTCGTGTCAACGAGCAACCTCCGGCGGCTTCGGCTAGCTCCTGTCCCTCTGAGTCCAAGAGACGAACCCCGAGAGCTTGGAGCATACCAGCGCCTCCATCTGACGTTCCCGAATCGCCGCATCCGATGATGATCTTGGTGGCTCCAGCATCTAGCGCACCGACTATTAGCTCTCCTACTCCATATGTCGTCGTCACAGTAGGGTCGCGAGAGTCTTTGGGCACAAGTCGGAGACCAGCCGCTGCAGCCATGTCTAGCACGGCAGTCCTTCTGTCATTGCCGACGAAGCCAAGATGTGAGGAGACTGGGAGGCCAACCGGACCAGTGACCGTCTTTTCCACGATTTCCCCGCCCTGCGCCGCAACAAGAGCACGGGCGAAGCCTTCTCCGCCATCGTGCAGAGGTAGCTTGCGAAGGATCACCGACTTCTTGTCCAAAACCTTCCTGACTCCTGTCTCGATTGCGTCTGCTACGTGCTCTGGGCCCAGGCTTTCTTTGAACCCTGAAGGTGCGACTAGGATGCGGAGAGGATGGCCGCCCAGGATCTCTGACGTTGGAGTCGGGATCATGGACGAAGTAGACAGAAGCACTTCTTCCAGCTGTTCTTGTGGCAGACTGAAAGTCTTCAAGGTGTGAAGCCGGGGCATGTTCGGTCGGGCCCTTGACCCGGGCTGCATTGGTGAAGGTGTCCCAGATGAACCCTTCATGAGAGTTGCTGGAGAATCTTCCACCATCTTGGAATCGACATGTTCGATGGTCGAAGGTGTCACAGTGAGCATATTTGACAAATAATTGGTGATTCTCAGGTACGGTGTCTTCCAAAAGATGATAGTAGATTTGCGAGTTGAAGGTTGTTAACGAAGGTAAGACTGGGATGATACTATCAAGCGAGTGATGAAGTTGATTTGAGATGTTATTCACAGCATGAGCACGCGACCTTTTATGCTCCCAGGGTTTATTCTTTTCAGTGAGCATTTGCAGATGCTCATAGCATCACGGACAAGCGCATTTGCACTGCCTGACCGTCGACGCCTCCAACCTTAGGTCTACAGCAGCCACAACTCACGATCAAGCTAGGCAAGACCCTGTCCAGTTCCAGGTATCGAATGTGCAGCTCCCAATTCTGTTACTTACCCAGCGGAAACTTACGACAATGCCATAGCCATAACACCAAGGGTCTTGAGTCCCTTAATTTGGTCGCGATTGTATCTTACTAGCTTCGACGGACGGTATTCGTGCATCGACCAAGGCCCTTGACACTGTAGTGATGACCAATCACGTGCGCGGACCAAGACTACACCAAGGACGATTGGCGAGAACCAAGTTAGCCGCCTCTTCGAACAATCTTGGCAGTACTTTCTAGCACAGCCAGCTTGGTGACGTCTCCAGACAAATTGGCAAAATTTGTTGCAGAGTTGTTCTTGGAATCACAGCAGACCACTGATTGGGTCCGGAGAACACAAGCATCTCTGCTACCATGAAAGCACACGACAGACTTCTATTCCTGGTTCATACTCGCTAGCGTCTCAGCCTGAAAGCCTCGTGGTCAATGGCGCTGCCACGAATATGCTGTCATGCTTCAGGAATCTCCCAAGGTAGCTGGCGGACTACTAGGTCCTTCATGATCTAGTCTATCTACGAGCCTCTTGAAACGATATGAACAGCCTCATTGGCGGCGACCTACCAGAAGCACAGCCTCATTCCATCTAACTCTTCAAATCTGTCTCAGTGAGTATATGGGCAGGATCGGCCGTACCTGGCGGTTTATGAGATCACTGCACCTACCCAGCACACAACAACACACGCTCGCTACTCTCTTTCGTTTGAAATCATGATGAACTTTAAGTCCAGATTATTGAAAAGGCCCTCAGTGGATGGAGAAGTATCCCGCGACTCCGTAGCCCTACCAAGGTTTACATTCGAGAGCGACAATCGACCACTCGTCAGTACCGAGCGACTGTTTCAGCAATGGCAGGACGAAGAGACCCAATATCAGCCCGACCACATGGACATCGACCCAGCTCTAAGAAAAGAACAAGATATCATCGTGCGTCTTAATCTAATGTACTCTTCACCACGAGCTTACGCGTATCGTAGATCACCTGGGACGGACCGAACGACCCAAGTAACCCGCTGAATTGGTCACAAAAGCGGAAGTGGGTCGTCACTATTCTAGTCTCGTTGTTTACTTTCATATCGCCCTTCTCAAGCACCATGATTACCCCAGCCCTACCGGTTATCGCGGATGAGTTTGATATACCAGAAGGCTTCATGCGCCAGCTGGTGATGACTATCTTCCTACTTGGCTACGCTCAGGGACCCTTCGTGCTCGCTCCACTTTCAGAAATCTTTGGACGCGTTACAGTGTTGCAGTATGCCAATCTGATTTACCTCCTCTTCAATACGATGTGTGGCTTCGCCCAGACGCAGAACCAGATGCTGGCCTTCCGTTTTCTTAGCGGACTAGGTGGTGCAGCACCTCAAGCGGTATGTCGCTTCCTCCCATATCTATCTCTATGTCGATGTTCTTGTCTGCTCACACTTCTCAGCTCTGCAATGGTGTCTTAGCCGACACGTGGCGAAAGGAAGAGCGTGGGAAGGGCCAAGCGTAAGTCATCCTAAGTCTGTAGATCAAAAGCAGCATTGACCGGATGTAGGATCTACGGTATGCTCACCTGGATTGCTCCCTGTGTAGCTCCCATCTGCGGTGCATACATCTCTCAAGGCGTAAGCTGGCGTTGGATCTTCTTCGCGACGTCTATCTTCACCGTCTTCGTGCAGCTTACTGCCTTTTTCTTTCTTGCGGAAACCTTCGCACCCGCCATCTTGGGCAAGAAAGCAAAAATCGTGCGCAAAGCAATGGAAGGCATTCGGTCAGACATTGTTGTGCGTACCGAGTATGAGACGGGCGATCGCTTCAGCAAAATATTGCGCAAGCGATTGATCCTCCCTTTCATCAGTAAGAAAGTTCCATGTACGAACTGCATGTGAGACATACACTGACTTCGTACATTCACCTCTAGTGATGTTCACGCATCCAGCAACACAAGCGCCATCCATCTACCGCGCATATTTGTACGGTGTCATGTACCTGATGCTTTCCACGTTTCCAATGGTGTTCGAAGAGGTGTACTATATGTCTGTCGGCACCGCGTCGCTCAACTACCTGTCGCTTTGTCTGGGCTTCATGATCGGACTACGCATCTCTCATCCGCTCATGGACGGTGTACGTACTACCTTCTACTATACCTTCCCACTACAGCTAACTTTCAATAGCTCTACGCTCGCATGAAGACCTACTACAAACTCGAAGAAGGCCTGCCCGAGTTCCGCGTCCCTCTCATGCTCATCGCCGGTATACTCTGTCCCATAGGCCTCTTCATCTACGGCTGGACTGCACAGTACGGCGCACACTGGATTGCGCCGAATATAGGCAGCGTCATCATTGCCATCGGTCTCATCATTGGCTTTCAATGCAGTCAAGCATATACCACGGACGCGTACGAGGCCAAGTATGCTGCGTCGGCTGCATCTGTTGGCGCATTCATGCGCACGATGATGGGCTTCAGTTTCCCGCTCTTCGCGCCGAAGATGTATGAGACGATGGGACTGGGATGGGGAAATAGCTTGTTAGCGTTCTTGACGTTGTTTCTTGCGTTGATTAGTCCAGTTTTACTGTGGTTTTATGGTCCGAAGATGAGGGCGATGAGTACGAGGGGGCTGCAATAGACTGCTTTCGACTTGACCTTCTACTCAATATATTTAGCTTCGAATGTGTTGATTATGTGCCTGCTCTTGCTTACTTGTGGCGTTCATGGCACCTGTAGGTCTGCCGTTCAGCATCTGCTTGAGACGCAAACCGTATTGTGTATATTCAACACTTAAGTTGTCCCACCATATCCATATACCCAAGAACGATTCGAACAAAGATGAACTCGTTAGGCTGATACACGTCTGTTGTAAGACCGGCTACGCGGGGATCAAAGTCAGCGCACCCTCGGCTTCTGAACTCGGCAGTACTTTCGAGAGAAGCTACGGGTCTTGCAAGGCACGAAGAACGAAAGAAGTCGCTTCAAAAGTGGGGAAAGCTGAACATGATTCATTCAAAGCATTTTCAAAAGGCCTTCTCTTGATCATCACATTCAAAGATCAACTCTTTATCAATGCCGTATGCCTCACAACAACCCAAGATACTAATCGCCGGCGCCGGTATCGGCGGCCTCGCAACAGCCCTCGCCCTACACGCCTCCGGCTTCACCAACATCCAAATCTTCGAAGCCAGCGCGACGCTCACAACGCTCGGCGTCGGCATCAACGTTCAACCTTCCGCCGTGCTAATACTCCGAAATCTAGGATTACTCGACGCCCTGAATAAAACCGGCATCAGGACGCAAGAGCTAAACTTCTACAACCGCCATGGCGACAGCATACTCAGTGAAAAGCGCGGCGTACATGCAGGCTACGACATCCCTCAATTCAGCCTGCATCGCGGAGACTTCCAAATGCTGCTTCTGAGCGCCGTGAAAGAGCGCCTAGGCGAATCGGCGCTTCATCTCAACCACGCCTTAACAAGCTTCACTCAAGACGAAAACAGCATCACAGCGCACTTCTTCCAACGGCATGACGGCGCTCCAGCCGAAATATCAAGTGCCACAGGCGCCGTCCTCATCGCCGCAGACGGCATCAACTCCACAGCGCGTCGTCTTCTCTACCCCGACGAAGGCCCGCCCAAGTTCTCAGGCCGCATGCTCTGGCGCGGCTGCATCGAGCGTGCGCCCTACCTCACATGCGCAAGCATGCTCTGGGCCGGCCACGCAGACCAGAAATTCATCGCGTACCCTATTTCCCAGCGCTCAGCCGACAAGGGCAAAAGTCTAGTAAACTGGATCGCGGAGCTGCGAATTCGCGGCAAAAATGATGGGGATTTGACGCCGCCGAAGACGGACTGGACGAAGGCGGTTGACAAGGAGGTTTTTGCGGGGCCGTTTGAGGGTTGGAGGTGTGGGGGGCTGCTGATGAGGGACTTGATTGCGGCGACGGAGAAGGTGTATGAGTTCCCGATGAGTGATCGCGATCCGGTTGAGCGGTGGTCGTTTGGGCGGCTTACGCTGTTGGGGGATGCGGCGCATGCGATGTATCCCATTGGATCGAATGGCGCGTCACAAGCTATCATCGACGCTGAGAGCATCGCGAAACATCTCAGCAGTACTACTTCGTCACCCGTCAGCATTCCAGAAGCGTTGAAAGCCTACGAGACGGAGCGTCTACCTCCGACGGCGAAGATCGTGATGGCGAATCGTGCGAATGGGCCGGATCACGTATTGCAGCTTGCGGAGGAGCGGGCACCAAGTGGATTCAGTAATGTTTACGATGTGATTCCGAAAGAGGAGCTGGAGGAAATTGGCAAAGTGTACAAGAAGGTTGCGGGCTTTGAGATGGATAGCGTCAATGCGAAGGCGAGGGAGACGGAAGGGGAGTGTGACAGGAAAGGGTTGCAAAGTCCACGGGAATGGGTATGAGCGGGATGATCTTGTGGATTGGAACTGAAGTGATCTAGCAGTCATTGATTTCAAATGTTACAAAAAAACAATACAGTCTGCCTAGATAATCCGGCTCTTCTATTGTGCAAATTTTACCATACCAACAAGGACAAGTGCAAGGTGCTGAAAGCGAATGCTCAACATCGATTCGACTCCTTCAGGTAGCCCGTATTCCAACGACCATATTTGCGAGCATCCTACGCGTACTCCGCATTCCCATCCTTGTCGTACCTGACATGCTTGACCTTGTCCATGCCGTGGGTGTTTCGGAGGTGGCAAGTATCCGGGTAATGGCACTTTCCAAAGTCCCTCTCGAGAGCGCACTGATGGCCTAGGTCTGAGAAAAGTCAGCTACTGTTCTCCTCGGTGACGGTACATAAAAGCCTTTACGGTTTTTTGGCTCATGGCGGGGCACTTACAGCAATCAAGGTTTTCGCAGTATCTATTCTTGCAAGCCAGACTACGTGCCTTGTAGCGCAACGCATTCAGCTCTCCGGGCGTGAGCTTCGGCTCGTGCTGGAACTGGCAGAACTTGCCGTTCTCGCAGTGTCCGCCCAGGTGCCAGTGGTTGCACATCTTCTTGCCGGTACGCTTCATGCGCTCATCGAGTGACACAGTAGCTGCATTATCGCGCGGCGGCAGTGCCTCGTCAAGTCGTTGCTCTTCTTTGTTGTAATAAGCATATTTCTTCTTTTTGTTCTTCGTAGCTGGCGCAATGGAGATGTTGCCATTGATCGCAACACCAGTTTTGCCGACGGTAGCTAGGACATGTTAGTAGTTGTTGTTGAAGAAACGCTACACAACAACATGCAGCATCCCGACCTGATCCGAGTTGCACATGATGTCGCGATGCCAGGGAGACGCGCAAGAATGGGACAATACATACCCCAGGACGGATCTCCATTGGACCCATTGGTGCTCGGAGTGTCGGGACCGGTGACGGATGATGGCGGAGTGTTTGGCGAAGGGCTCGACACCGAAGCTCTGGGAGACGGGTTTGTAGTTGCTCTGCAGAGGGCTGGCGACTGGACCGGTGGTTGCGCACTCGATGGCACGAAGACGCTCGAAGTTGACATGAAGCCAGACGGCGTAGCATCTGGTAGCGGCTCAGACTTGAATACACCGTCGAAACGAGCGCGCTTGAAGTGAGATAGTTCCGCAAAGCCTCGATGCATGGGCGTAGTTTCTAGAAGAGTGATACGGGCTGCTTTCGATTCGTTGTGCTTGAACTGCTCGAGGTTGAGCAGATAGCCAGCGTCATGGCAACCTCCAAAGATGATGTGACGGCACGTGGGGTTGTCGCTGAATGTTCGAAGCGCTTCCTTTATCTTATGATCGGCTCTCTCTTTGCCGTGGCCAACGTCAATAATACTAAACAGAGGCTGACTAGAAGGCAGGGTACAATGTCAGCACAAGTCTTATCCACGTGCATTAGCAATACTTACTTCACGTTGAACTTTTGCGCAAAGGCCCTGAGCTCCGTAGGACTTCGTAGGAGTCCGACGTGCGCCAGCTTCATGGCAAGTTTATCAAGACTTAGATAGATTTGGACCATGATAGGCCAGCTGCCGGAATTGCTGTGGAGACTGGCCACATGACTACGGATTGCTTCGTTGAGACGGGAGGCCGCAGCGGAACCGCCGTCACCAGCAGCAGCTTGAAGCAATAGGTCCTGGAAGATGGCGCCATCACCGTCAATCAAAGCAAGTACAAAAGAGCTAGCTTCGAATTGTCGCCCGAACTCGCGAACATCTTGCTTCTGTTCTTCGACCTCACGCTGGTACTTGCGTCGAATATCTCTTTCTGATTTGTAGTCGTTCGCTAAGTTGGCGTGCTCTTCTGACAAGGCCTTGAACTTTTCAATGAGCTCCTGAGAAAATGTTAGTATGTTTGGTCATTACCGTCTGTACTGACACGCGACAGGACGCGTACGCTAACAAGAGACTCTCGAGCCTCGTCGGATGCCCGGAAGCCCGCAAGCTGCCTTGCATATTTATCAAGATCCGCCATAATGAGGTGGCGCTCTAGTAGATGATTAGGAAGCGAGTGGTGGTTTTCGTATGGTCTGGCGATTTTCGAAGGAGACAGGTGTGACGGAGGGAGCTGAGGCAGCGATAGTTTCTTAGCGCAACGCGTCGGGAAAGCGCTAAGCGAAACAGGGAAAAACTAGTGTTTTCACTTCTAAACAGCAAAATGTCGCTGTGCAATATCACAAGTGCCACAATCGCGGTCTCAGAATTACAGTCTCTGTTATACAGCGGGGTCGAGCAAGAAATAATTTTGGATGCAGCAAGCGTAGAAATGTGGTGGAGGCGCAGATGTTGTTTCACGCACAAGTGCTGCGCATTATTGAGTGGCACAGGCGAGCGTATCGCGCAGTCGCACTGCAGCCGTGGGTCACACAGGACCAACGCAGCGCACAATGTGAGAAAATGAGGGTCTTTGGCTGGCAGCACGCTCCAGGCTACAGTGACTTGGGATGCTCGACCTTCCATGCGCATTGACGAGCGGTTTACCATTCAGCTCGAGCAAAAGTAAGTGGTCACAGTCTCCACAAGACCATTACATTAGGAAGATGACACGACTGGACTGAGTAGCAATATGCCATGTTTGTATTCTTGAGGACACAGTGAACGCCAAATTGAGCGACCAAAGAATTGGAAGCACTTCGAATCACAGTTGACCATCGCGCGCCGCAAGACCGTGAAACCGCTGACATTTTGGTCTCGCTCACACATGGTAACAGATGACAGATGTGAAGCACCACATCCCGTCTTCCCCACAAACAACTGTCATGTTGGTAAGTACCAACGCAAGCCATCTGCAAATTGGAAGCAGCACGAAGTGCATACCAGCAATGTGCCCAAGACTAGTACCCGCTGATCTAGTGCGGGATCCTTCCGTCACCACCGCCCAAGCTTACAACCACCACCCCACAATGACGCCGAGCACATCTCATACATACGCAGCAATGGCATATAAGCTACTGCTCTTCGCACCCAAAAATACAACAAACGATTGAGTGATCCAGGCATACATTCGAACACAACACACCCTCCGCAACTCAAACCTCACCCCACGACTCCAACTCACCGCCAACATGTCCTCCACCACAAAGAAAGCCCGCACCCACCCCCCCTACGAACTCCTCTACCACCCCAGCATCCCCGGCCGCGGCGAATTCATCCGTCTCGCCTTCGAAGCCACCCACACGCCCTATACCGACGTCGCCAACGAAGAAAACCAAGGCACAAAAGCCGTGTACGCACTCACATCACCCGACTCAACCGGCGACGCAGACGGGAACCCACCACCGTTCGCGCCGCCGATGCTGCGCGTCCCAGGCGAGGGCAAGAACGGCAAGGCGCTACTCGTATACCAGACGCCGGCGATACTATCGTATTTGGGTGGGAAGCTTGGGTTAGCGGGGGATGATGAGGCGGAGGGGTCGTGGGTGTTGGCGCATGCGCTTACGGCGCTGGATCTGAATAATGAGGCGCATGATACGCACCATCCTGTTGCGGTGGGGAGTTACTACGAGGATCAGAAGGAGGAGAGTTTGAGGAAGGCGAGTGATTTTAGGGAGAATAGGGTGCCTAAGTTTTTGGGCTTCTTTGAGCGCGTGTTGAAGGGGAATGAGGGGGAGGGGGAGGGGAAGTTTCTAGTGGGTGGGAAGCTGAGTTATGCGGATACGACGGTGTGGCATGTGTTGAGCGGGTTGTTCTTTGCGTTTCCGAAGGAGATGGAGGCGAGGAAGAAGGATTACCCTCTCCTGTTTGAGGCGTTTTTTCCGGGCGTGGAGGGGCATGCTGGTGTGAAAGAGTATCTGGCGAGTGAGCGGAGGAAGCCGTTCAACATGGGCGTGTTCAGACACTACCCTGAGCTGGACAGACAGTGAGCAGGCGTCACAGAGCCGCACAAGTGAATAGGAACGTCACAGTAAAAGTCAATTGCAGTGGTATCTTTGTACTCGTCATGAGCTCATATCATCTCATTCCATTTTGATGCCGGGTACATGATGCATTTCCGAAGCCAAACGCCTGACCCATGTGTGACGTGACGCGACCAGCCCTAACACACAAAAGCCGTCTAGTGGTCGGTAGCAGCGCTCTGGGGGAACTCAAAGTTGACACCCTTGCCGGTAAGGCGCTTGTAGACCTCGGTGTAGGTGTCGAGCCTGTAGTCGACGCCGCCGCGCTCCTTCTCGTCGAGCACGACCTTGAGGATCTTGCTGCCGTCCTCGCGGGTGCGGAGACGCTTGCCGACGATCTCGACGGGGAAGACGAGATCAGTCAGGATGGCGTCGTGGACCGCGGTGAGGGTTCGCGAGCGCGGGCGCTTCTGGGTCTGCGAGGTGCGCGAGCGGTTGGAGCGCTTGGGGCGGGGCAAGATGCGGCGGGAAGCAACAATCAGGACGTGGCGGTCGGAGAACTTCTTCTCGAGCTCACGGGTGAGACTGGGAGTGTCAGCATATAGTGTCGTGTGCGCAGTACATGAGAGTACATACCGCTGCTGGGCCTTGTGCCAGCCCTGGAGAAGGGGGACCGGGACGAAGATGACGATGGCCTTGCGACCGTGGCCAACCTCGATCTAAGAATCCTGGTCAGCAAATTGAAGCTGTCCAGTGCCCAACGCCTCTTCAATTGTGTGTATGTGTATGGGGTGTAGGATGTGTGTGTGGTGGCTCGAGAGCGCATCGGTGGTGGGCGGGTGCTTCATACCTCGCGGGCAGAGACGAACTGCAGAGGGCGCAGAGAGCTCTTGAGGTCGGGGACATTGTTCTCGAGGTCAGCCAACGCCTGTAATCTGTTAGTGATGCTGTCTGCGCCGTATACATTCCTCGCAGTCACGTACGCCGGCGATGCTGGTCTCGATCTCCGAGGGGTTTTGCCTCGAGGGGCTGTTGGGGGCGATCTTGTTCAGCGAGTTGGACATGACGGCGGTGGTTGAACGTGTCGAAGTTGTCGGCTGCTGGGAGAAAAAGAGTCGCGGATATCCAAAGTCTCGCGCGAATGTGCGGGCGGAATTAAGCGAAGCGCTAGTGGGTGGCTCTTTCTTCTCGCGGGCTCCTTCACGAGGAACATCACAATATGCTGTCAGATACAAGCCAACTTGGAAGGATCAAGAAAAACAAACTCCGTTGCCCTTTTAGCTTTTAGGCTGTGCATATTTACATTTCTTACGGCTTGTTACTTGATAATTGTTCCGGTCTCTTCTCTCATTTTCACTTGAGCTCGATCAGAGGGAGTACATTGTTACTTTCGTTCAAATGCCGTACGAACAGCAAAGACGATACACACCTCATGAAATCCCTCAGCCTCATCGTTGATCTCCACGGCCTTTGCCGTCCTTCTTATAGATGGGTATCGCCCAGTACAAGAGACCATTGAGAATCGCCGTCGTTATCGGTCCTGCCCAGTGGATGTAATGATAATCGAAGCGATCTGTGAACAATTAGCATGCTGAATGCAAATTCATAGATCCTTACTCACTCGCCGCAGTCATCAGTCCCAAACACCGAGCTGGATTAACACCTGGCAGTCGTCAGCATGACACTCAATCCACAACCCTCAAAACCCCACGTACCAGCACCCGAATACCCAGGCCTCGCAATCCCCGAAGCAAACGTAACCAAACACAGCGTCAACCCCACAAGAATAGGCGACAGCGCCGGCCCAAACACCTGACGCTGCCTCGGATCCAATCCCACCCCGAACGCCACGAAAATCAGCACAAACGAAGTCATCGTCTCCAGCGTATACGCCTCCCCCGGCGTAACCAGCGTCGTATCGATATAGCACCCAGGAATAGGAGGAATGTCCTCCGGCTTCAGACCCAAGCTCGCCCTCACAAGCAACCCAGCGACCACTGCGCCCAGGCACTGAAGCATAACGTACAGAATCGTTCGCGGAAAAATGGACAATCGTGCCGTGAACGTCGACATCGTAATCAGCGGATTGAAATGCCCACCTGACACTGGTCCCGCGGCGAAAATGAACAAACTAATCAACACAAGATTGACTGTGGCACCGAACGCAGCGGGCGCAACAGGACCCAGACTCGTCGCTTTGACGAGCGGGCCCAAACCGACGGCTACCAGACCGGATAGGTAGACTTGCAAGCATGTGCCCACGCACTCAATGAACGACTCTTTCCACAACTCGATGTCGGAGAAGGCATACAGGTGGAAAGATTGGTGCCATGAGAACGAGGCGTTTGCATCCGGGAGGGACGTGATGGATGCGGTTTCCGCGATGAATTCTTGGTTGCCGCCGAGTCGGCCGGCGAAGGGGCGCGACTGGGGTGTTAGGTGAGTGGGTGGTTTGCGGTGGCGGAGTGTATGGGTGGGTTGGGCGCCGATTTCGAGGTCTTTGGAGGTGGATATGGCGTCCATGGTGGAGTTGTGGAGTTGTGGTGTTGGAGTGAAGGAGATCGTGCCTTGCTCTCGATGCAGAGTAGGTGAATCTTAGAAGGAGCTACCTGCGCCACACGGCCTTCGCGGAGTAGCCGAGTCGCCTTAATTGAGATCTTCTAAGTGCTTCTTGGTCAGTTTGCTGACTTTGTTGTGCTCTCTTGCTAGTGACGGGATATACGAGATGAATAAGCAGCTTACTGTGCAAGCGGAAGGCACCCCGCGGTCCGCACCTCGCAACATGGACACAGGAAGTCAAAACAATGTCACTGAAAGCTAGAATGTGATATTGAAATCCACAGACTCTACAGTGCTACTGTGACGTTTGTGGTCTGAGTTCGGTGAAGATTCCTTTGTTTGCTACCTAGGCAAGCATGTGGTGCCACACTAGTACCCTGGTAGATCAAGCAACAACGCATCGTACCGTGAATCGAATCAAATCCTATCACCATCATCATCCCCGCCCCCAAACCGTGACATCCCACTCCATTCCACATCTCCCCATCCTAACCCCAACAACCCTCATCCCCCTCCATTACTCCACCACACCCATTCGCACCACCTCCCCATCAAGCACAACCTCGCACTCCACCTCCTTCAACAGCTTCTCCCTTAAATCCACCATAAACTCCCACGCCTTGCCCGCCTCCTGCCCACCCGCCTTCGTCTTCATCATGCCCAGATACTTCACGAATCGCTCTTCCATCAGCTTCAACCACTCCGCGCCATCCTTCGCCTTAACAACACCCACCGCGCCCATCTCGCTCACGCGCTGCGCATCAAGCACGATCTTGAGCGCGGGGTACTCGATGATAGCGACGTCCAAGGCCGTAGGGTTAGCGAGCTCGCGGCTGAACGGGATGAAGGAGGCCATGTAGGACGCGGTGCCGGCGACAAGGGCAGGGGTCTTAACGGCGTCCAGGAGGTCGCGAAGCGTGTTCCAGTGTGCGTCCTGCGCGACTTCGGCTTGCTCGAGCGTGGTCGAGCCGAGCTCGATGTCCCAGTCGTTGGGCGCGCCGATGCCGCAGATCAGGGCTGCGGAGTACATGGCCATGATATCGATGTCGCGGGCCCAAGCGAGGTGCTTGGAGACGAGGTAGATGCGCTGGGTAGCCTTGACGATGCGGACGGCGTAGGGGTAGGAGTGGGACACGTTGGCGTCCTCGCTAATCAGGGTGTCGCGCACGGCCTCGTTGATGCGCTTGAAGTAGGCGATGTCGTAATCGGTTGGGGTGTAGTCATGGTCTTGGAGGAGCGCGGAGAGACTGATAAGGCGCTCGTGGCTGTCGTACATCCGGGACGTGTCGTTGTTGTTGGAGAATTGAGACGGGGCCATGGTGTTCTCGGTGCTGGACTGCTCCAGGGGGTTGGACGACTTGGTCATGCTGGAGAGGTGGCGGTGGATGTTGGTGAATAGACCGGGCGTTTTGGTGGGTTGTGTGACGTTGAAGTGAAGATTGATGTAGGGTTGGAGGTAACAATTGTTTGTCCTTGTGAGCTGTCGAGGTCAAGGTCGCAGCTGCGGTCGCGGTGATGGTGTGGTTGTGGCTGCGAGATGCTGTGATGGAGAATGGAATTGGGGGAGAGAGAAGAAGGTATAAGTATTGCGAGGATGCTCTTCAGAATGGAAACCCAGGCTGCCGCGCGCTCAGTTCACACACCTTAGTGAATTGCTATTAGCTGTGGCGACCAAGTAGTTGGCGACTTGGTGGTGAAGCCAGTCTTCGACCATTTCACCTCTTCATGCCTTTGCCCTCAAGTCGCTCACGGTGGCAAACAGCAAAGTGCCCAAACCATCGAGTCCGCGATCAGCCAGCCAATTCAGCACAAAGACTTTGTACCCATTCGAGCCGCTCCAATCGACGCTCACGCCGCCTTGCCTCTTCAGTACCTCGAGACTCGTTTTGCTTACAGGTCCCTGGTGGTATCGTATGTTGTTCCTGTCGAAGCCTTCTCGTTCGATCTCGCGCTCTTCCATGGCTCGCCAGGCCATAGCTGACAATGATGCAAGCCAAGCGTTGTTCGAGAGCGCGAAGGCGGAGACAACTGTATACTCACGATCAATGCTACCGAGATAGTCATTGAGCTCAGAGCGTAGTGCAGCGTCACAAAAAAAGCCAACCGACTTCTCACTCTTGATTTCGAATGCCTTTGATGCCCATACAAGATTACTGAGATCCAGTAGCCACCAATTAAATTCGTCGGTTATCTTCGCAGGATACCAATTTTTGACTGGCCTTGGGTGCTGGTCAAAGGCTCGTTTGCAAAACCCGATGATGCCACATACTCGAACCAACGTAGTCGGAGAAGCGTGCTGTGCCATGAGGTAGACTAAATGAATTGGCGGAAGCAGGATTGGGACCACCTCGGGCTGTGAAGAAACAGACAGCAGTTCGTAGAAAGCGAGTATCGAGGAGACGAGGGATTGGCCCACGTCTTGGGGAAGAGAAACCAAGAGAGCTATCGAGAGAGTGGACACATGTGCGTTCAAATCCTCCAGGGTCTTGATGACAGCCCCTACGTCTTCCTTGCGCTGAGCAGAACTGGACTGAGAAGCTGCAAAAGCCGCCCTGCACATCTGCTGCTGAAGTACGGATGTATAGAAATCGATCACCTTTGTGTATGCGGAGGATTCTTCCGATGATACTATCGCCTGCTCAGCCCGGCTGAAGTAGGTGGCGTGAGCATCGCTGAAGGAGTCTATGGGCACGAAAGAGAGTAGCTCAAGAATGATATCTTGATCGTCTCGTCCGTTCCAGACTGACAAATATGCTTTGAGGAAAGCGGGGATCATGGAATGAAGCTCCTACGCAAGTCAGCACTATCGACGGCCACAGCTATTGCATGTTCGCCCACCTTTGCATATCGAGCATGAGAAAGGAGCCCGTCAAGAAGTTCCGTGAGGTATTGCCGATCGCCTGTGCCTGCCCGCTCGGCCTCATACAATTCTTCCAGACATGTCGAAAGCCACAAGTCTATCCTGGTGGATGTGATAGGTGAGGGTTTGAGATCCGCATACTTTTGCAGAAGAGGATCCTTCAGGATTGCCACCATTTGTCCCGGCGGCTCAATGAGATCAAGCTTCTCTACGAGGCCAACTACTGTATCAATGCCTTCAAGGGTGACAGATGCCTCAGTGGAATGGAAGGTGTGAACGTTCGGAATTGCCGATGCTTTGCTCTTCTTCGGGCCTCCTCGTAACACTTTGAATCCGTTGTGCCGATCACTGAGGCTCTTATCCGCTGCTGTGCGTGCATGTAGTATGGCGGAGATCTTGTCCCGCCACTCCGCGTCAGGTTGCTTTCCAAGTTAGTAGTGTACTCAACGGTGTAACGAACGGTGGCGGGGGCGTAGGGGAACATGGCGAAGTTGCATCATCTCGGGTGACGCAGCACACGGGTACTCACCGGAGCAAACGACTTCCGGCTCGTGGATGTACTTCCGAGTATGATGTCTGGATAGTAGTCCTTGAAAACGCGGAGAAGACCTTGAAGTGCCGGCTCGTTACCGAGGCCACGGGATAGCTCGAGTCTAAGATCATGTCAGGACGCAGCTCAGTGGTCTTTGTACTCGTGTCAGTTCGTGTTCGAACGTACATTTGTTGTATGCGGAACGGCTTCACGTGCTTCCGTCGAGTGATCAACGACAAAAGATGGCAGAGAGAGGTCCTTCGAAGTCAGCGAATTTCCGACTGTAGTCAGGTTTGGACATACCTGATGCTGATCATGTCAAGCATGCCAAAAAGCACACCATAGAGGCGCGATAACACATTCGGGCTGTCAATGATCTCGTGAATTGCCGTGAGCCACTTCACCAGGCTGTCTTGAGTGCCTGGCGACGGTTTGCCTTTGCCCTGGCCCAAGGCTCCTACGACTAGGACAATGACATCCGCGGGTACTCGCTGGGCGGGGTACAGGTTCTTGACCAACGTTGTGACACTTGTCTGGTCTAGATGCGTTTTGACAGACACAAGCTGTACGACCTCCCGTAGAGAATCTTCATCGAAGCCGTCCGCGATGGCATACCGACAGACGACATCAACCACTCCGGAGACCTTGACTGTACGCTGCCTTGCCGGGATACGAGAAGCTGCAACTCGTTAGTGTATGCTCAATTCGTACAGACACATCGATAGTCTACTTACCCTTATGCAATGTCTCGAGCGCGTCCTCTAGCGGCTCGTGAGGAAGGTGCGGCGAAGACGATCTATCAATAGCAGAAGACATCACGCACAGTTTGCCCCATGCATGCAGTCAGATTAAAGTCGTCAGCTGTAGGTGGTGGGCGATCTAGTGCCCAGACGCGTGGTGGTGTTTACACCTTGATCGCGCCTGCCGTTGTAAGGGCGCTAGTAAGCGAGCGGCCTTCGATCCCTCCTGGAGGGGTGGATGCTCTCCCACTTTTCACCCACGTTCTGTGTTGCCTTTGGACTTCATCAAAACTCGCCGCGCACTATCGCACATGCCACCGCGTTGATAGGCCTCGGTCCGTCTATCCCCTGCCGCGCCATGTCAGCGCATGCATTGCTCTTGCAGGCGCACCCGCATTAATGCTGTGGTCACTGGACATCAGGCACTCGACAATGACATGGACATGCATCCCATCCCATCGAGCCTGCGCCCTCGGCCTGCCTGATCGCTCGCCGCGTTACACAGCAAGCATCAATTGATAGTCTGATCGGCCCACGCTGCCCAAGATGGCTTTTAGTGGCCGGCTGTTGCGCATCGCAAAAGGAGTGCTGCTGCACAGCGCGCTCAAACAGTCCTGACCCCCGCGCCAAAAATGTTATGAATGATCGAGTGGTATCGAGCCAGCCCGCAAATGCTCGCATCCCCGGTTACTGGCGCATCAGATCCAACGATGGCATGCTGCATCCAGACTCCCGTGCGGGCCGGTGAAGGCCATTAGGTTAAGCCCAGCATAGCTCGTCTTCAGTCTGACCGCGAATGACCTTTGAGACTCTCTCATATGGACAACATTCTCAGCTTGATCTCGATGCGAGCTTACAGAGGATTGATGCACTGCCCATGGCCGCACTGTGCACCGGTTGACGAATGCAACTTGCTGCTACCCGACGCGATCAATACCAGACGGGAGTATAACCGCTAAGACCACCACTCTCGTTCGTGTAACACATCCAGCAACCCTCCCATGCACGACTTACGAACGCGGCATCGAACAGCAGCGTCCAGTCGGCGCTACTCCGCTGATACTGCTTTTTCTCATTGGCACGCATAACTTCCATACACGTCCTAAGTTGCTGGCTCGTTCTTCTCTTCGTGTCACGCTCAACCACAACACACTGATATCACTGACAGTCACTTCTAGGAACTGACTTCTAATCGACACCGACCACCCTTATTTATTGATCTCCGTGAGCAGCAGGGATCACGGATCACGTCGCGGTCCGCCAACGCTGAATACTTACGCTCCGCCCAACGGCTATGTGGATGACCAGCGCCAACGTGGGTAGCAACATTACTGTGCTCCTTACCGCGTATATCCGAGACGCTTGACCTTGCCGTTACCATACGTTCTGAACTGTTCTTCTGAGCTTTGGTGCCAACACCCTGTCAGAGGGTCACGTCGCCATCGTTGTTGCAGTCGCACAGGGAATGGACTCATATTGAGGTCCGTTCTGTTATCAAAGGGAGCTTATATCGCATACTTGAAGGTCAAAGGTGTCGAAGCTGGATCAAGACAACATCTCCATCTTCGTTTGACATTCAACGGTCATAAAAAGGTCATCATCCCATAAAGACCCTCTCTCGCTGCCGAGAGACACGTTCCTCTACCATGGGCGAGCACAAGACCAAGACATCTTCCAAGAGCGCACGATCGGCCCGGTCCAAGATGTCTTCAAGCACCGCACACCAAGACGCGTCGTTGACTACGACTTCAAGACTCCTTCGATGCCCTGAGCCGACCCTTAGCCGATTGAGAGGACTCAACGAAGCCGAAGTCATCACCCTGTTCACGCCCTTTGTACCGCACTCTCCATCAACCGCACTTCCGCCTTCCATGGACCCGTTCGAGCCTCTTGGCCGCGCTCTTCCACGACAAGTACGGCACGTACCGTACAGGCTGGACAGTGGCATGACGGAGAACCACGCTGCCTTTCTGCCTTTCTGCGGTGCCGCTGTGATTGTCATTTGCGTCACGGACAACATCATGAGTAGCAACCCTCGAGCATTCGAGCAGCAGGTCGACTTTGCTAGAGATGTTTGGAGGAAGATTTACGACGCCAAATCGATAGCTGGAATTCCGGCCATCATGCTGCTTGTGAGTAGCGACGCAGCTGGGCAAGCGTATGCGAACGCCATGCCGGACTTCCCAGCATTAGTCTTGATCAACGACTACACCACTAAAGCTTTGGCGAATGCTGTACGAGTGCTTTTTGGATGATCGTCTCTACGATACCGAGTCTGCTATCGCCTATGTCAACAGCATCACGACAGTCGAGGCAGGGTGGACCCTTCTCGTACAGCGCATCACGCATTTTTCACCCGCGACCATGTATATTGACCTTTGCCATTGCCTTTTGTTTGTACATTCTTTCTTGGCTGGGGGCAATGTAAGGCATCTCGGCTTTCTTGTAATTGTCTTGCTGGATCTTTCCCTCTAGCGTTGTAAACATATACGGCCTGCAATTGAATCTCTTCGCTTCCATCATTCGAGCATGTACTTTGTGCAGTATCTACAATCAAGATTATTCCAACACACCCTCAGCCACGGTCGTCTTATCCGGCCGTGCGCCTTGTCTGCTAGTCCATATAACAGTATGTTAATGCCCGAAATCGCATAAGAATGCACTCACGAGAGATCCGTGAAACGGTGTTTCATTACCAACACACATGTTCCAATTGTGCCCCAATAGGAGTGACATTAAGGAATGTACACACATGTGTGACCAGTATTAACATTACGTGTAAGTATTAGCCACCTTCCTGAGAGCAGGATGTCCATGATGTCGATGGCCACATTGTTGAAACGCCAACACAAACGCCGCTCTATGCAAGTAATACCATCGCTCAATGTATTCACCCAGAAACACCTGCGCACTGCAGCCTCAACCATGCCACATGCCCATATGCCCCGATCCCATCCCCCACATACCCTCCTCCCTCAATCCTCGTCTATACCCTCAATTCACGGCTCCATAATCCCCCTCCCATTCCCCGCCAACCCACCTCCCAACCTCTCCTTCGCAAAGTACGCCGGATTCGCATCCATAAACTGCTGCCCAGCTTTCTGCGCGCTAGCAGCCAGCGTCTCCTCGTTGCCCGAGAAGTAGTAGAACAAGCGGTTCGCGATGATAGTGAGGTGGTCGGGCAGGTAGAGCGATGCGGCGATTATGAGGAGCGAGAGGAGGAGGAAGAGGACGGAGTCTGTGGGGTGAGATGTATGTTAGTGATGAAGGGGAGAAGAGGGGGGTGGATAAGGGTGGGGGAAGGTAAGGGAATTAGACGTACTGAATATAAACTTCTCGGTTGACGTCAACATGTACAGCGAGAAGGTGACTTCGTATTGATACCGCTTGCGCTGGAACCAGCGGAGGAGCGCGGCTGGGTACAGCATTGCGGCGAGGAGGAGGGAGGAGGCGGAGGCTAGGAGGAGGGCTGTGGCGAGGGATGTGGAATCGAGCATGTGCGACTTGATTGCTACTTCGCGTCGTGTGTGGTGTGTCGCATTTACTGTACTGTGTGCGTGGATCGTTGGTGTTTAGGGAGCTGACGGCTATCAACTTTTGGACGTGACAGGGATGGTAGCGGCGCCGGATGATTTCCGCGCTGCGCCGATGCGCGTCACTTTAGATGGTGGATAATGCGACACTCAAAGACGAGCAAACTGAGTAAATTTGCGCTTCGATGCTATCGCGATGCCTACAGACGCTCTTTACCCACCCTGATACCTCTTTCTTCGCCATGTCCTCCCTCATCCGCACGCGCCTCACCACGCGCCTCCTCCACACCACACCCACCCTACACATCAAATCCCTCCCACCGCGCCCAACCCTCCACGACTCAGACATCACCGAGAAATTCCTCCACGGCTCGGGTCCCGGCGGTCAAAAGATCAACAAGACCTCCTCGGCCGTGCAGCTCAAGCACCTGCCCACCGGCATCGTGGTCAAGTACCAGGACACGCGCAGCCGCACTGTGAACCGCAAGATGGCGCGCAAGATTCTGCAGGAGAAGATTGAGGAGTTGGAGCTGGGGGATGAGGCGAGGACAAAGGTGAAGCAGAGGGAGAAGAGTAGGAAGAGGCAGAGTGCGGAGAAGAAGAGGCGGAGGAAATATAGGAAGTTGGGCGAGGAGGATGTAGAGGGAGAGGGGGTTACGGTTGAAGTGGAGGGTGAGGGTGTTGGGACTGCTGGGAAGGTGATGGAAGATGAGGCCGCACGCAAGGCGTCTGGGGGTTGAGAACGAGGGCACAAGTCTATACATATGTGCACGAGAGAGCAAGACCTAGAAGAAATGCGCTCAAGCACGCGTCGCTGCGATGAGTGGACCATGAGCGTCTAGGCATCGAGGTCAGCACAAAGCGTCGCCAAACTTGCAGCGCAAGAAGCGCGGTGGTTGCAGAGACATGTCACAGCAGCAGGCGAGGAGAGGGGCAGGTTTAAAATCGATGTGATTTTACACCTCTCATGTCCGGTAGTCTACATAGAAGCGCTGGCCAGCAAAAGGCCGTAAACGGCGACGTGGAGTACGTCTCGCGACGGCCTACAGCGACCATCTCGCCGCGCGTGCAGCAGCTACCTCAGAGCAGGATTCAAAGCAATAAATACAAGGTCGCACACGACAGAGAGCCCGCGAGAGCGACGACCTCATGCCGTGAATGTTTTGTGTTCTTGCGAGCACAGGCCAACCTGAAAATTTCTTAGGTAGGACTGAATATACGCATACAAAAACTCTTCCTCAAGCCGTCCGCAAGCGAACCGACACAATGAAAAGTAGCCATAAAAGGCAGACAAGCAAAAATTATCCCGCTGAAGCCCCCGAAGGAGATTCAATTGCAGACCTGTCCGCGCTGTGCAATGCAGCAGATCCACAATGATCGACTGAAAGCATGAGCTCAGTGATCGCAAGAAGGTAAGTATGAGTTCGAACGAAGGGGACGGGCCCGGCTGGGTTTATATACGCAGAATCTGCTGGGACGCTAGAAGGATCACGTGGGAGGCTGGGGGCCTGGAAAGGGACGTGCAAACGGAAACGAAGGGCGGAGATTAGGGGCTGTATGATTGGCTGGAGGTTCTGGAGATGTTGCGATATCGGGAGAAAGAACGTCACATGATATGACGGCCTACGAAAGATTGAATATGGAGAGGACGAAAAGAGTTGGAAAGCGGATGCCAGTGGCATCGACGACAGTGCTGCATGCTGGAACATACGAGCGAAAATGCCGGGATATCTGTCAATCAAAGTAGCCGATGATGGGCAGGCCAAAGCATTATACCATAATTCGACTGTTTACAATTCGACAGGGTCCACTAGTGCCGCGCTAGCGTGATTTGGAGCACTGTGCTCTCCATAGTCCCCTCTCTTCCACCCTCACTGCACCTCCGCACGCAGCCTTTGAGTCCCGCCTGTGCCTCAACTCGACGAACATGCCCGCCATGGCACCACGCGTTGGCTTTGCGGATCTACCACCGGAATTGGTGACGAACATCTTCGCGTTTGTGAGCACATCGTTCCCAAGTTGCGCTCATCAAAACTTACTTAGTACATGTCCGCCTGAAGGTACATCAACGGAGCGTGGCACTCTGGAGTTGCACTTGGAAAGAGATCATGTATCTGATGATGTGGGAATTTTTCGAGGCCGACTTGCGCACGTCGCCCGAGAAGTCGCTTGGGACACTACTGCATCCAGAGTCGGGCATTTTGCGCCACGCCCGAGATATCAATATTTGCGATGACGTTGATCCGATAATGGAGCAACGTGTGCAGCTGCTTCTGTCAGCGTTACCGCCTGGCAGGCTTCGAGAGTTCGAATCCAGTTCACCGCTATCAAGCTTCACCTTGAAGCTGTTGCTCCAGTCTCAGCGCAAGATACAGGCTATATATAGCTTCATTTGCCAGAGAACGACTACATCTTAAGCGACGATGCTGACGGCGTCGAAGAAACTGCGTGGATGCATCCGCTTCTGGCAAGGGTCCAAGACTTGTCACTTTATGTGTTGGCGCAGACTGAGCATACTAGCAGAGCGCGAAAGCAATTTCAGTTTCTCCTCACGCATACGTCACCCCTGGAAGGTCTCCAAGTGGGCAGTTGGCAAGGAGATACGAGTGATGATACGGAACATCACCTTGACCTTGCCGCAATAACTGCCGATTGGGACAAAACATGCGACTTGCCCAAACTCGGTTGGCTGGATTTCATAGCCGTGGACCTAGACCCCGAAGCGAATGGTTCATCGACGACTTTGACCCTGTCAAGCTTAAAGACTTCTACATCAACGGATGTGTCAACATTGTCCCGGCCTTGACAGCTTTGGCAAAAGTCTATTTTTCGAACCCCGGACAGTTAACGGAATTGTGCATCATCTGAGATTCCTCCCAACCCGCGGCAGAAGGACCGATTCGATGTTTGGAGAGCTTTCTGGAAGTGTGTCGTTGTATTCGTAACCTCGAAATCGATAGTGGGCAGAGCCGTCTAATCGACCTGGCCGTCTTGAGTCGTCACGGACACACGCTGCGTTCTTTGGTATTAGGGACTGCTTTGGCCGAGATCAACTTGACGTACTCTCCAGCTAGCATCAAGCCATTTTCCGACATGTGCCACCGACTGAAGTATTTAGCCATCAACCTGCCAGATCCCGACCTCGGATCCATTGGTAGTCTAGCAGCCAACTTCGCATTGAACAAGGCACCCACCGACCTGGCCGATGTGCCGGTAAGGAAGCTCTTTTCACCACGTGTATGAGATCAAGTAGCTGATCTGTTGAAGGCCGTACTTTCGCAACTGAGAACGCTCCATACTCTGCGCATGCTCAATCTACCGACTATTGACTACGGCATGACAGAAAATCCGACAGACTTCGACGCTTTCGAACCCGATGCCGGTGGTGTCATACTATGTCGCATCGCCATGCAGGTCTTCGCAACCGAGGTGTTCAAATATATGCTCTCTCACGGTTCGAGCATTGTTCTTTTCGCAGCACAGCCGAGGGCCGTGACGAGCGCGAAAAGCAGACCTCAGCGAGACATGAATGGGCACCAATGGCCAGAGTACTTCTTCACCAAGGGTAAAATCAGCGACGCTCAAGGTTGTAGCGAAGTCGTAGCCGTCCCGTTGAAAGGTGCGAAACTGGAAATGCCTGAGTTAACAATACTGCTTCACAGAGTCTAGGCTGGAGAGTGCAAAGGGGACCAGTGAGTGATCGGAGAGCCCCCAAGAGTGATATCTCGGCGACTGTTACTGGAGTGAGAAGCAAACGGGGAACATACTGATGCGACGACGAGGAAATGAATGGATGGCCATGACCTACGAGACAAAACCTAGCTCAAGCTATACATCAAGACGAGCTGTGACAGCAGTTGGTACCCAGGCTTTCGATAAGTTTCGTCGGATTATACTAGCAGCTCAATAGTTTGGAGGACATGGCGGGTTGTATCGTACGAGGAGGGCACAAGCAAGCATCACCACACCAGCGCCTATGCCTTGGAATGGTTCCACATTTACAGTCTCATACTCTGCATCCGTTAGAACGTCATCTCTTCACCACATTACCCTACTCCCTAAGTCTGCCATGAGTCAATCGGCAATCAGCAATTACATTTTAGACACGTGTGAAAGGCGCGCCTCGCTCCGACTATCTGCTCATACTTAATCGCTCTAATATTCTGAAGTACTTTGCCATTATGAGATATTCCGAGGACGGCAAATACAACAATACAATTTCGACATAAGTTTGATCCTCCTAGCAGAACTTCGTAAATCTCTTACAAAGGCAATTAACCTCCTTACACCTCATGCGAGTCGATCTAGGCGCAGGCTTTGGGCGCACATTCTAATTAAGCGCATTCGCACTCTAATACTTAATGACTGCGACAACATGTGATGTGCGACTTCCTTTACGCAAATGCCAGCAAAATAGCGTTACCTGCTCCCATTTCCACTCGAATCGTATCCAGCAGTACATCCATCACATTCTTCACGCCGCATCAATCCGTCACATGCCCCTTCGTATCCGAGTAAACAGGCAATTGGTTGCTATCAAGGTGTTTTGCAAGCCTCCTTGATAGCGCAGCACTTGGTCCGCGAAGATCTGCGTCAGTATGTGGCCTGGCTTCGCGTGGATGGTGCTGCCATGGACAGGTTTTGCATCCTCTGTGGTTTGGTGGAAGCTGGGGTGACGCAGACTTGGGAGCTTGGGATGGTCGGAGGTTGGTGGTGAGGCTGAGGTTGGGGGCCGCAATGGCTAGCTCGGTAGGGCGACCAATCAGTGAACCCCGCCACACTAGGCAGCTATTCGTGAACATCGAGGCAGGATGACTCTGGCTGCACAGCCTGGTTGATGGGCGCGTGAACCAGGCTCGACGAACCGCGGTTTTTGTTCCTTTTCCATTGTTTGGAGAAACCATATCCCACCTCGAGTCAAACATATACCTCTGTCTTCCCACCTCCCGAACTCCCTCCGAGAAGCTTGAAGCTCAAATCGACCGTGTCAA